>Ga0247843_1000565_pt1 | contig 87181 bp, 83 predicted proteins | sample LaCruzMarch2017__FD_192420 | JGI IMG/M metagenome (GOLD analysis project Ga0247843, IMG submission 192420) | Freshwater microbial communities from meromictic Lake La Cruz, Castile-La Mancha, Spain - LaCruzMarch2017_8m | ecosystem: Environmental > Aquatic > Freshwater > Lake | place: Spain... | reverse complement strand
TAAGAAGGTGTGTTTAACCATCCCCGAGAACGAAAACGGCGCTGGTTCTCCAACATAAAGCTGAATCTTTTCTACCTCAGGCATTGCCAGTATTTGCTTTGCTAAAGTTTCTGATTTTTTTACAGAATCTCTAAGAGGAGTAGTTGGTGGAAAATCTATCAAGACCTGAAATTCATTCTTATTATCAAAAGGCAGCATCTTCACTTTCACTGTTTTAAAATACATGAGAGACATCGCGAATATTAGTAAACTCGCAGTACCTACTCCAAACAGAGCGGCATGTTTTCTCTGAATCAAAAGCCAGTCCATGATGCTACGGTAAATCTGATCTAACTTAGACTCAGTCACGATGACTTTCGTAGCACCGGGTTTTGCCATATTGTGCGGCTTCATCAGTCTTACAGATGCCCACGGGGTCACTATGAATGCGACAAACAATGATACAATCATCGCAAGACTAGCGCCAACAGGTATAGGCTTCATATAAGGTCCCATCAGTCCCCTAACGAAAGCCATTGGCAGTATAGAGGCAATGACTGTAATTGTGGCTAGAATAGTTGGGTTCCCAACTTCTGCTACGGCGTCAAGCGTCGCTCTAATCATTCCTTTCTGCTGATCTAGCTTAAGGTGTCTTTCTATGTTTTCGACCACTACAATCGCATCATCGACCAGAATACCGATTGAAAAAATGAGGGCGAAAAGTGTGACGCGATTAAGCGTGTATCCCAGAAAATAGTAAATCGCTAAAGTAAGCGCAAGAGTGACTGGAATAGCAATAGCAACTACGGTGGCCGCACGTATACCCATAAAAAGTGCGATGAGCACGGAAACCGATAGAGTTGCAATGAGTAGGTGCTCGATAAGCTCGTTTGATTTAGCCTCGGCTGTGGTCCCATAGTCCCGCGTAACTGTATAGTGAATTTCCTTTGGGAGGGTCTGCGAAAATACCTCAGCTCGTTTTAATAGTTTTTTCGTAAGCGTTACAACATTAGTGCCCTTACGCTTCGAGAAAACCACCGAGACAGCATGTTCCGGCTGATCCTGGTTTTTTGAAAACAATAGCGACTCACGAACGCGCTCCTCAGGGCCATCCGTAACAAGCGCGACATCCCCAACTCTCACCACTTGGCCGGCTCTTTGTCCGATTGCGATTTTCCGAATATCATCCGCAGCTGAGAAACGTCCGCCCACCTCTACGTCAAATACCTCTTTTAATCCCCAAGTTCTCTGTCCAGGAAGAACAGCATCATTCCGTTTCAATGCCTCTGTAAGCGAGAATAGAGAGACGCCATGACGACCCAGTTCTTTAGGGCTCGCTATAACGCGGATCACTCTTTTTAAACCACCCAAAAGCTCGACATTACTGAGATCTGGAGTACTCGATAACTCTCTGGCGAGTGGCGCGATACGCTGCCTTAACTCGAAATCTGAAAAAACATCAGAACTGAAGGTCAGACTTAGAAACGGCACATCGTCAATCGAGTAGGATTTTACTAAAGGATCGCTTGCCTGTTTAGGCATCAACCCACGAAGAGTCATTAGTTTATGATGAACTTTGACCAGGCTTGGCTCGATGGGCTCGCCGACTTTAAAACGGACCGTTGTAAGTGACCCGTGTGGACGACTCGTGGAGTACACATACTCAACACCGTCCAAGCCCCATACTGCGCGCTCGATGGGCTCTACAATTTTCCTCTCGACTTCTGCAGCCTCTAAACCTAAAGCACCCACCTGAATATCAATCATTGGTACTGTGATTTGTGGCTCCTCCTCTTTGGGTGTGAAGAACACGGCAAAAATCCCAATGAGTAACGAGGTCGAGACAATTACTGGGGTTAGTTTTGAATGTACAAACTTGGAAGCAAGCTTACCCGCAAAACCACTAGCAACCTCAGACTTGTTGAAATCTTTTTTCATCATTCGCTCCGATTCATAAGATAGGACTCACATAGCTGATTGATAACTTCACGCTCAACTATTCTAAAACTCTCAATTAAGTCCACACGTCGCGATAATACTTCTGAGAATTGAAGCGCATTCACAGAACCATTGCGAAACAGCTTCTCTGTTACTTGCGTTTGATCAATTGTAAAGGTCTGAGACGATTTCAAGAGATCTAAACTTCCTAATAGTGCTTTTAAATTCTGCGCGCTATTGAATTTAGAAATCCGCGACCTCTCAGTGAACTCTTCCGCTCTCAGATCGGAGGCGGTAGCCCTTAGCGATGCTTCCCGGTAAGCGCCTAGGTTTTTCCCATCAAAGATCTGCCACTGTAAGTAGCCACCAAAATCGAGAGAGAATCCGGTATTTCTGGGGCCAGACACTAAACTCTCTGTTGCAAACAGCCCTACTCTCGGTAACCAGCGGGCCTTCTCCGCACCCGCTAGCTCAGAGTAGGCCTGCGCAGAGACGCGCATGGATGACGCTCGTAAATCCTGGCCTGTAGTTTGAGTAGTTAACTGCAATTTCTCGCTTGCAACGGTGACCGCGTCGCTCGCCCTAAATTTTACTAGCTCTAAATCCTTGAGTCCAGATTCTATACTGAGCGCCTTCATAAGAGATTCCATCTCTGCTTCATTCGCGGAGGCTAAACCTTTCAATCTATTTAACAGAGACTTCATGCCTAGTAGCCCTGAGTACCCCACCGGGTTATCGCGCGAACCCACGCGGTATCGGTCGATCAGATTCTTAAGCTTTACATCTAGCTCAGAAATAGTTTTACTTTCTTTTCTAAGCGCAAGTACTAATGAATACTGTTTCACAAAATCAGCATAAACTTCATTGAATCTTGCTTTTTTTGAAAGTTCTTGACTCTGCTGGAGTAATCCGGCCGCCCTAGCACTAGCCGCACTAGAACCACCTTCATAAATAGGCAGATCGACGTTTAGACTACCTGTTATAAATGACTGACGCTCAGGGAAATTTACTACTGAAGGATTTAAATCCGATGACTGAAGACCTCTAGAACCGAGACTGGAAAACAGGAATAGGTTCGGACTATTCGTAGAGACAAGACCCGCGCCGAGACTCACCTTTGGCAACCAGTGACGATTCGCACGCAATAACCTCACCTCTGCCGCAGATGCTTCAGCTACCTCGGACCGAAGTGCAGGGGATCTTTCTGATATCGCTTCCCATATACGATCGAATTCCGCCTCAGCACACAGAATTTGAGCACTTAAAGACAGGTAAACAATAAATCCCTTACACAGTATCCTAAAATTCATATCACTTACTCCTTACCTGCAGTAAAGCCGCGCCACTGTTTTCATGAGCTCTTTCAACCTTGGATCTGAGAGCGAATAGAAAACTCTGTTACCCCTTCGATTACTCGAAACTCTTTTTTCTTTCCTCATTCTTGCTAGAAACTGAGATGTGGGCGCCTGCTCTAGGCCACAGGCTTGCTGAAGAGCTTGGACCGTCTGAGGTTTAGATGAAAGCTTGCACAAGATCATGAGCCTACTCGGATGGGAAAAAGATTTAAAGATACGGCTAACTAACTCTGCTTGCTTTAAACTTACCGCTTCTTTTTTCACAGCTGACTCCTTCATAAAATTTAACAATATATGTACAGTAGTATATATTTTAAAAAGTATATAATAAAAAAAACTTTACTGAAATTAACCGTAATTATCCATAAGAGTTCTTAGATTTTAGTTTGAGCAATCTAGCTGCTTGTATATAAGGCTTATTTTTATACTTTACTTGACACTTAGACTCGTGGACAGATAGTTGCCCATGTGCTTTCATAGACCTTTGATTGTTCGCCTTGAATCAATCGTGATTTTATTTACCTTGTTTGTTCTGTGGGCGATTAGTCCTAATATCTATGCCCAGACAAACGAGCAGATTTGGGGAATACTTAATTTAGATTACAACTCTCAAACGGACGTAAAGGATCCATCACGTGTTTTCTCGAGGTATCGTCTACAAATTCAACCTCGCTCCGACGATCTTATCGCTGATCAGGACTCGACTCGTGACCTTGAGCGAATCGAAATTCAAAACAGTGTCTTGTTTTCGAAGAAAACCACGATAGGCGCGTTAGGCTTAGGGCCAGGCTTTACACTCGTTCAACCAATCTCCCGGGGAACCCGAGGCGAAAAGAGGCCTTATTTAGAAGCGGGATATAAATCTTTCTCGAGCGAGACGAGCGTTGGAGTGCTCCAATTTGAAACGCGCTTTAGACTAGAAGCTCGTTTTCAACAAGGACTATCCATGATTCCAAGACTGAGAGTCTTTCCCCGAATGCGCTGGAAGCCTAATAGCCCAGCTCGCTGGGGAATGGATACTGGGATAGAACTCTTTACCCCCGTGAGGAATACTGGCGCAGAAAAAACCCAAGGACTGAAGGCTTGGAGCTTAGAGCAGCTAAGATGGGTTCCTGCGCAACTAGCTGTAGATGTCGGAGATACGACGACCATAGCCTTAGGCTACATGATCCGCAGAACCTTCAACTCACTGAGAGCCGAGCAAACAACACATGTCACCATACTTTCGCTAACCATTCATTTGGATGAGTTCCATGAGACAGACACTTACGATACCAACCCGAATCCCTAAGAAAATCTACCGATAGGCTCGCAAATTTTTTTGTTGTGTTTCCAGGACTTTCCAGTTCTATAAGCGCGTATAATAGGCTATTGCCGAGCGAACAAAATATGGGTCCATGGATTAACTATCATCATCTCTACTATTTTAAAATTATTGCCGAGCTAGGTAGCGTTTCGCGAGCTGCCGAGAAACTCCGTCTTGGACAACCCACATTGTCCGCACAGCTAAAACAACTTGAAGAAAGTTTAGACATAAAGCTTTTCGATCGCAAACACAGAAAACTGCTACTCACCGAACAAGGTCGCATCGCTCTAACGTACGCGACGAACGTTTTCAAGTTAGGCTCGGAGATGGTGGAAGCGATACACGATCGGTTGAAACCTTTAAAACCAACTATCCATATCGGCGCCTTAGATAGCATCCCAAAACAAGTGATACTCAAACTCGTAAAGTTAGCGCTTCATCTTTCGCCCTGCCAGATCACCTTATCCGAGGGAAACGCAAACGAACTACTCAGAGAGCTAACCGCTCACCGAATGGACCTAATGCTTACCAATTTTCTACCCAATGGAATAGAAGCTAGAGGACTCCTGCCAAAATCTATCTCGAAGAACCATGTTTCTTTTTTTGGATCACCGAAATTTCGAAAGCTTAGAAAGGGTTTTCCCGGCTCATTGTCTGAGGTACCGCTCATCTTCCCTACTTACGATAGTCGGATGCGCCAGGATCTAGAACACTGGGCGAAGATAAACGGGGTAACCACCAATATCATCGCAGAAAGCCAAGACATTTCACTTAAAAAACTTATGGCAACGCATGGACTTGGCCTCATCCCTGCCGCCTCTCATACAGTCGCTGCGCAAGTTTCGAGAGGTGAACTCATCGAAATAGGAAAATTAAAGGGTGTCCAAGAAGAGCTTTTTTTAGTTTCTACACAGAGAAAAATCGAAAACTTTTTGTCAGTCTCTTTAAAAGAGAAGTTTTTCGTATAGATTAAAACGATCTTCAAGTTCTTATTTATCTATTTTTATATCTTTAACGCATCGTTCATATTTAGAGGGTACGAAACATCTGTTTCCTGAATATTAAGGAGTAGTTTTATGCTGGTCTCAAAAAAAGCATCATTTGAACGAATATTGAGCTCTCATGGCGGGGTTCACCTGACAGTCTACTTAGAAAACAGGGGTGGTGCGGTTCACCTAAGTGCTCAACTTCTGGACGCTATTCAAAAAGCCAACGAAATGTTAGTCGGCGTGCTCTCCAACGCCGAACGAAAGTCATTCCTAAAACCATTAGAAAACCTTCTCTTGGACGCCAGAGTATTTAAAAATATTTCAGGCAACGTTGGAATCTTCAGAAACAACACCGGCTTTAGACTCCTGAATATCCCAGTCAAAGTCGAAACAACATGCTTTTTGGCAACAAGTTTCCACGTCAAGCCCGTTCTGAGTTGGCTACAATCAGATCAAGACTGTTTGCTAATGGGCGTTTCCTCAGAGGCGGCGTACCTCTATCTGTTGGGCCAAAACTCACTCAAAATTGTCGAAACCTTTCTTTTTCCAGATAGTTTAAAGCATTACTATAGCAAGGGTTTCCAGAATCTAAGAGAAGCGCGTGAAATGGCTACACACGAAGACGCTGCCTTTTCGGTCCTTAATGACAGGATTAACAACATAACCGCTCAACACAAACCGCGGCTGTTTTTAGCTGGTGATACTTCGATTCTAAAAGGAATGGAACGAAGTCTCACTTACTGCAATACTCATAGTGCTTCGATCTCTGATACTTTTTCGACATCAGAAATTTCTACACTGTGCACTCAGATAAGAGCCTCGGCAGCAAATGAGGCTGATCGTTTATTGAAGTTATCAATCTTTGAATATGAGCTCATGCAGAACACGGGCCGTATGCCAGAGAATATATTTCAAATTTCAAAAGCTGTAGCGCAACAAAGGGTGTCAAAACTACTCGTTGCATCCGATGTATCAATCTTCGGAAAACTGCACGAACAGTCTGGATCTCTCATCATAAATCAATCAGATATTGATCACGAAGATGATGATCTGCTCGATGATCTTGCACAGAGCGTTCTTAGACAAGGCGGGAATGTACTTATTGCACCACGCGATCAGATTCCGATGGGCCGCTCAGTACTAGCAATACTTAAAGATACGGATCCACCTCTTGCTCAACAACAAGCTGTTTTTAATATTGCTTAGCCTTGAGGAAACGCAAGCCAAGTTTAACGATTTCCAAAATAATGTCTCTAAACCAAGTAAGTGGGAGTACTAATATGATTATCGTAAAATTTAAGAATTTAGACAGATCTGATTTAGCAATCGAAACCGTTCGCACACGAGTTGGAGCGCTCGTCGAAAAATTCCCAGATTTACAAAAAAGTAAAATCCAAGTGACTCTTGAAATGGAAAATTCACCCGTTCAAGCTGGCCCTGATTCCTTTACTGTAAAACTTCACATTACACGCGGTCGTTACGATGGTCTCACGATCGAAAAAACAAACGACAACCTCTACCATGCACTCGCCGAGCTGGTGGACTATATGTTGGAGAGCTTAAACCGTTTCGGTGACAAAGCTCGTATTAAAGAGAGGACATTAGCGAGACAGATAGGTCTGCGCTAAGCGAGCCTACCGCCTCATTCACAAACTCGTATCTTTAAGACTACGGCTTTTTACAGGTATTGATCCCGAGTAGAGTATAGGGAGGGCACCAGCCAATTAACCCTGTGAGTACGGGAACTATTCCTAATATAAACCAAGGGCTCTTAGGACCTACGAACGCGAGACTGATAAGTCCAAGACCTACGATCACTCTTAAAGCTCGCTCAACGGGATGTATGTTTGTTTTCATACCTTCTTCTAGCTTACTTCCCATGCGAACGTCCATGACACATCAAGGGGACAGGTAAAGATTCTGCGTTTGGCATTAAAGGATGGATAGAGCTATAAATCGAGTTCAATCCCATAACAATCATAGTGAGCGCAACCACGCGGCTCGGCACCAAAGCCGCATTCACATTCCACCGAGAGACTAGACCAATGAGCTCATCCATCAGAACCCTTGATACCGAGAGAAGCGGCACTGTACCCATCCAAAACGAAAACATAAAGAGAGCCCCTATTCCAGCATTTTGACTGGATAGAGCCAGAAGAATAAAACTCAACAGCCAGCCGCAGGGAAGAAAGACAGAGAAAAATCCGAGCATCCCCGCCTGAATGCGCCCAGACTGAGCTCTTGAAATTGCATTTCCCTTCCTGAATATTTTTTCAAAATAAAAAAACTTCATCATTGCGGATGCTAACTTGGACTCTCCACTCCAAAGAATTTGAATACCCATGCCCATAAGCGAAAACCCAAGCAGAAGAATGAGAATAAACTGGAGCGGTGGAAAAGAGAGCTGAAAAAAAACCGACTCTCCAATCCATCCGGCTAGCGTCCCCGCCGCAACATACGACAAGCCTCTAGCTAGATGATACCAAACCATCAGACGCGGATTCGTACCGGTGGCACTCATCATCAGACCGCCGCACATGCCGACACAATGTACACTGCCCATAAGTGAGGTTAGCAAAATCGAAAGACTCATCATGAGAGTCGTCTGACTACTTAACATCTGGACCCATCAAAACAACCTCATTGATTTGTTGTGTAGTCCGACCCTGCCAATAGGTTTCGACCGCTAAGGATTTAACCTCCATGGCGTGAAACTCGCTCAGGGGAATTTTGATAAAAAACTGTTGTTCTTCTGATTTACCAGATTCTATTTGGTTAGTCTGATAGGCACCTTGAATCAATTCTGCTCTTGATCCAACCCGCGCAGAAAGAGCTACTCCCGCCTGATGGACTGACCAATCTAGATTATAGTAGCGAATCTTAAATTGGTTTAACACAAACGTCTCACCGTTTAGTTCGACTAATTCATAGGGTTTTCCTACCGCGCGCTGAACTTCACTTTGCAACTCCACTCTCTGCGACAATCGCACAATGAGAAATCCAAGCGAGATGCACATGAGCGTAGCATATACCCATGTTCTTCCACGAAAAACTTTCGGTGCCATCCCTTGCAACGACTTCATGCTACCGTAGCCAATTAGTTTTGTCGGTTTACCAATTTTCAACATTACTGAGTCACATGCGTCTGCACAGGCTGTGCATGCGATACATTCAAACTGCAGTCCGTTTCTTACGTCAATTCCAGTTGGACAAACCGTCACGCACTTATTGCACTCAATGCAATCCTTTCTCTTCTCGTCGTAAGCAAGAAACAGTGAGTGCTCGTCCATCATGACCGACTGGAATCTTCCGTATGGACAAGCGATGAGACAGAACTGTTCTCTAAACCACCCAAAATCAAACAGTACCACTAGCACTAGAAGCCACACCCAAAAGAAAGCCACAGGATGAAGGCTTGGCGACGTCGTAAGATACTGAAAGGAGCTAGGACCGCCGACGAAGTACCCTAAGAAACTATGACTTAAAATGAGTGCTACCATCGTAAAGCATAACCATTTTGCCGTTTGTAGAGACACTTTCCTAACACTCCAAGGGGCCTGACTCAAAGCCCGCTGAGCGAAATGATCTCCAATCAGAAATCGCTCTATCGGCCGAAACACTTGTTCTAAAAACACCGTCTGCGGACAGGACCAACCACACCAGATGCGGCCAAATATTGCAGTCATAAGTGCGATAAACAGCAGTCCTGTCAGAACCACAAAAACAAGATTAGGCATTTCATGCGCAAAAAAAAGCACACCTAATACACTAAAGCGCCGATGCTCAAGGTCTATCTGAAGTACAGGGTGACCATTAAGAGTTAGCCAGGGAACAATCAAATAAATAGCAATGAGAGCCCACTGCAATTTAAATCGTAATCGTTTCCAGAAACCATTCTTAGGCACCTCACTCGGAAAAAGCTTAATTCGCCTTCCCTGAGCATCGGTGGTCGCCACCCTGTCCCTGACTTGAGAGACCATCTCTTTTAGACCTTATTTCCTTGAGGCGCCTTAGGTACCGCAGGTTTTTTTCCTTGCAGAGATTTCACAAAAGCAACAAGAGCATTCATTTCTTTTTCTGTAAGAATAGGTCCCCAAGGCGGCATACCTTTCTCTGCGACTCCCTCTGTAAGAACTTTGTGTAGATCCAAAACACTACCTTTTCCATGGATCCAGTACTCGTCAGCGAGGTTAGGGCCTACAACTCCGCCACCATCGGAGGCGTGGCACGCGGTGCATTTTGCCTGATAGACTTCATTTCCCTCTTTCAGAGCCGTGGGATCATTTACCAAGGCTAAGAGAGCATTCTCATCAGGCCCCTCAGTCTTATGAGCGCTTTTTGCGACATCTACTTCATTCATAAGTGCAGTGATTCTATCGTCAGTAGTTGGTCCTGAACCCAGCTCATAGTAAGCGTAATATCCAATCCCAAAAGCGATAGATAAATAGAAGAATAACTGCCACCAAAATGGGGCTGGATTATTCAACTCTTGGATTCCGTCGTACTCATGATCCGCTAACGGGACATCGTAGGACTTATCGTTTTTTTCATCGCTCATGTGACCCTCCTTCTTCAAGCACTACAGCGTTAAGCTTCTGATAGATTTCTTTACTGCCGCTTCTATTCACCCAAAAGATAACTCCTATAAATACAGTAAAAAAAACGAGCATACTAAAGACAGGCAAAACCGACCAATGAAGATGCATCAAGGTTTCGCGAATCATTTTGCACCTCCTACGGTCTGGCCTAGAGCCTGTAGATAAGCTATGAGCGCTAGAATTTCCTGATCATCTTTAACATTTTCTCCTTCTGCCCGTAAGCCATCTGCAATTTGCTTTGCGTCGTCCTTAGCATTATTCAATGCCTGCTCGACTTCTGCATCACTATACGGAACATTAAGCATCTGCATAATTCCTAGCTTCCTTGGCAGAGACTCATAGTCTATTTTCGTTTTATAGAGCCAACCGTAGCTAGGCATGATGGAACCCGTAAGCACTTCCTGTGGGTTTTTCATGTGTCTGTAGTGCCAGAGATTAGGATACTTTGTTCCCTCTCGAGCAAGATCAGGACCGATACGTTTTGATCCCCACTGAAAAGGACGATCATAAAGCGAGTCCTCTATGCGAGAGGCTGGACCATACCTGAGTACATCTCCCACTGTTTTACGTATCATTTGCGAGTGACAGGTGTAGCAACCTTCTCGTACGTAAATGTCTCGTCCTGCAAGCTCAAGAGCGCTATAGCCTCTGACTTTACTGCCCCCGTAATTACTATCCACAACGGACGCACTTAGAAACATAGGCGCGAGTGAAACCAAAGAACCGAATCCCACGCCGACTAGCACTAATACTGTCAGCACTAATGGCATTCTCTCTAGAACTCGATGAGAGAAGCTAGTCGTGAGACTCTCTGTGTGCGTATTTTTAGCAATTTGATACGGGGTATATTCATCCGATGGATCTTCTAAGCTGCCCTTAGGAGCTTTAAGGATCGTCATGCGCACGTTGTAGAGCATCACTATAAATCCACCTAAATAGACCACGCCTCCTAAAGTACGAATCCAGTAAAGCGGAATGATGCGAACAACCGTTTGAACAAAATCCGGATAAGCTAAGCGACCTGAGTCGGTAACTTCTCTCCACATCAATCCTTGTGTAAATCCTGAGACATACATGGAGATCACATAGATCAATATCCCTAGCGTGCCCGTCCAGAAATGAATATTGGCCAGATCTTTAGAGTAAAGCTCCGTTTTCCAAAGCTTAGGTACAAGGTAATAGATCATCCCAAAAGTAAGAAATCCATTCCAACCAAGAGCGCCAGAGTGCACGTGCGCGATGATCCAGTCTGTGTAGTGCCCGAGTTCGCTGACAGATTTTAAGGATAGCAAGGGTCCTTCAAAAGTAGCCATCCCGTAGAACGTCGCCGCTAGGGCAAGAAATTTCACCACGGGGTCAGTTCGAAGTTTATCCCACGCTCCTCGAATTGTGAGGAGTCCATTGATCATTCCTCCCCAGGAAGGAATCCAAAGCATAACGCTAAATGCAACCCCTAGGTTCTGCGCCCAGTCCGGTACGGCACTATTTAGTAAATGGTGGGGACCCGCCCAAATATAAATAAAAACAAGAGTCCAGAAATGAACGACAGACAATCGATAGGAATAGACCGGCCTGTTTACCGCCTTAGGAATAAAATAGTACATCAACCCTAGAAAAGGGGTCGTAAGAAAAAATGCGACTGCATTATGCCCGTACCACCACTGGACAAGCGCATCGCTAACGCCAGCGTAGATAGGATAACTTCCGATCAAACTGAAGGGAACAGCTAAGGAGTTAAACACATGCAGCAACGCAACAGTTACGAATGTTGCTATATAAAACCACACAGCAACATAAATATGTTCCACTCGTCTGATGAGAATAGTTCGAATCATATTGTAACCAAAAGCGAGCCACACGACAGCTATAGCGATATCAATGGGCCAGATCAGCTCGGCGTACTCTTTGCCTTGAGTTAAACCAAATGGGAGTGTGAGCGCAGCAGATACGATAATCAGTTGCCAACCCCAGAAATGAAAATTACTTATTTTATCAGAGAAAAGCCTTGTTTTCAGAACCCTCTGCAGTGAGTAGTAAATTCCTGCGAAAATACCATTTCCCGCAAAAGCAAATATAGCCGCGTTCGTGTGTAAGGGTCGTAGCCTACCGAAACTAAAATAAGGAAGCGACAAATTGAACTGATGACTCGCAAGTTCTAGAGCCACATAAATGCCGACAAGAAACGCTACAAAACCCCAAACTAAAGTCGCTAGCGTAAATTTTCTAACAATCTCATCATCATACTTAAACTTTGTCGTGTATTCCATTCTTCTTCTCCTTCGTTTCGATACGACTCTCGTCAAATAGTATTCTTACCGCTGGTGTCTCAAGATCATCATATTGACCAGCTTTCGCAGCCCAGATAAATCCAAATAAAAAACCTAAACCCAACAATAGTGCGGCCGGTACAAGCCACCAGATAATCGTAAGTCCAGTCATGGGTCGCGTCTCTTTTTCAAGCGGATCACCGTCGCAAGAAAAACTGTTGAGGCCGATATCGGCATTAAGATCGCAGCTACGAGTGGGTTCATAAAACCGAGTAAACTTAATGTGGCACCAACCAAATTGTAAACGGTGCTAAAGAAAAAATTTTGCTTCAGGGTTTTCCGCGCAAGGCTGGATTGTCTGATCAGCGTGAGCACGCTAGAAATACCTGGGCGTAAAGCTATAGCTTGTGCAGATTGAACTGCGGCGTCCATTCCACCTTGAACGGCAAAACTGATCTTAGCCTTAGAAAGAGCAAGAGCATCATTCCAACCATCACCAACCATCATCTGAGAGGAAGCGTACTCGGCCTTTTCCTCCGGAGTCAGTGGAGCGTGAACATTCAAAATCCCCACTTCCTGGGCGATTTTACGAGCCACCGAAAGACGATCTCCCGATAGAAGTCCCACTTGATAGCCGTGGTCGTAAAGCGCCTGTATCACGGCTTTAGAGTCCCTGCGTACTTGATCCAAGAACTGAAAAGTAGCAATGAGCGCACGATCTCCTGTCACAGTGGTTCGGTAGAACTGTACTTCAGATTCATCAGAAGCTTGGGAGCTTGATCGCACCAAAGAGAATGAAGCTAAGCTATTCTCGCACTCCACCGTGGCCTCAAGTCCTAGTCCTGGGATTTCTTTAAATTTCTCAAGATTCCTTGGCACTAAGTTTCCATACTTATGGATAAGCGCGCCCTCTAAAGCTCTAGAGACCGGATGTCGTGACCGCGTTACCATAGAATAAAGCGCCTGAGCTTCCTCTTGGGAAATAGAAAATTCTTTATCTCTCAAGGCTAATTTACCCTCTGTTAAGGTGCCGGTTTTATCAAAAAAAATCGTGCTCACCTGACTTGCGCCATCTATCGCAGCAGGATCTTTAACAAGCACACCATCGCGCAACAAAGCTTTCATAGACATCGCAAAGACCAGGGGTGTTGCTAGCGCAAGCGCACATGGGCACGTCACGATAAGCAGAGCTAAGACACGTTTTGCGCCTTCAGTGCTTTGTCCCGTAAAAATAAAATAAAGCATTGCAAGTCCCGCAAGCACGGAAATAAATTTTAATAGATTTTTAGCCCATTGATCACTGGCAAGTTCAGTGGTCGTGCGAGCATCCTGTGCAAGTTTTACCTCTTTGATTAGCTTTGCGATTCTCGTGTTTTCGCCTACCGAGTGCGCCTCGATTTTAGTGTCAGGCAGAGTTTCTATGACTTCGGTCCCGGAGTAGATCGTGCTTCCAACACCGATCCACATAGGCAAGGACTCTCCTGTCAGATGGGAGGAATCCGCATAAATTCCACCTTGTCTTACAATAGCGTCATATCCGATTCTCTCGCTAAGAACTGGAGATAAAACTTGGCCCACCTTTACGTCATTCTTAGCTTGAAAGAATTCAAGGAGCCCTAACGACATCTCGCTGTGACTACGCAATCGATCTAAATAATACCTACTCGCAAGCAGCAGGAAGATGAGCGCAGACAGACTGTCGAAGTACAACTCGTGCGTACCTAGCAAGAGCGACACTGAAGAATAGAAAAACGCTACTAGAATAGCCGCTAGAATTGGAGCGTCGATTGGAAAAGTGCGCGACCGTATGCCCGCGTAAACTTTTTTGAAGAAGCTTCTTCCAGAGTACAAAAGCGCCGGAACGGCCAGACCAAATGACAGCCATTCAAAGAGTGTACGAAGCCCGCCCGAAACTCCCATATAGAGTGGGATCGTCATGAGCATGATGTTTCCCGAAAGAGCGCCAGCGACACCTACTTCTATGAGCTGGGTTCTTTCTGTTTTCAATTTCGTTGAGCGCGCTTCCTCCTCCCCTTCGATAAGGTGTGGAATATAGCCCCAATCTCGTATCTGCTTTAGAACTACAGCGAGATCGCCCTGCGGTCGCAGTCCAACCGAAAGAACGGACTGCGAAAGATTAAAGGTAGCGCTAGCAACTTCTTTTGTGCACTCCAACGACAATCGCTCTAATTGCCACACACAGGATTGGCAACGAATGCCTTCTATGTAGAATCTTTTAACAGTTGGTGGGCTCTCGGTAGAAGTCGAATCAGAAATTTTATTCATAGAGTGTTTAGCCAAACTATAGACCGTTTCACAACCCCGACAACAGAACTGCTTCTGCCCGGATCGACTTAGCTTACGTCCACAGTGTAGACAATCCGTTAGAGAAAACGAGGTTGGGTGCTGCACCAATAAACTCCCAAAGTAGGCTAAAAAAAACGCAAATTACGCGAGTCTTGTGTGCAAGAGCTCGTTTAATGCTTTGAGCGCGTCGGTCGCCGTGAATATACCTACTAAATGGTGGTTATCTACTATTAAGACACTTCCAATGCGTTTCTCTGCCATAGTTCTAGAAACCTCATCGAGTTTAGCTTCTGGCTTCACGAGAACCACGTCATCCGAGGCAATTTCATCTACTGTTGTGACCTCTGCATCCACGCCTCTAAGAGAAAGCGCTAACTTAAGGTCGCGATCACTTAGAATACCCACAAGCTGGCCCGCCTTCATCACAGGTAAATGCCTAATCCCGTGTGTTTTCATCAGCTCACTCGCTGTTCTTAAGGTCTGATCAAACCCAACCGAATGTGGGGTGGTCGTCATATATTTAGACATCGTTGGTATCGTTTTCATAAGTTTCCTCCTGGGTTAAAAAGCTGATTTAAGATGCACATATATGCTACGTGCCAGCAGAAAACAAACATGATTTCAATCAAAAACATTTATCTCGGGAAAGACAATAAAAAGGAAGACCAAGTACGAAAGGTGAACGTGCATCAGGTTCCCTACTCCCACTCAATCGTAGCGGGAGGTTTAGAAGTGATGTCATATACCACTCGGTTGATACCTTTCACTTCGTTGGTAATCTTTGTCGATACATGAGCTAGAAACTTTGTATCAAAATGATACCAATCTGCTGTCATACCATCTGTCGAGGTCACTGCTCTAAGAGCAATCACATGATCATGAGTACGTCCATCGCCCTGGACGCCTACAGACCGAATGGGTAGAAAAACTGCGAAAGCTTGCCAAATTTGATTATAAATTTTGTATTCTCTTAGCGCCTCAATAAAAATCTCATCTGCTCGTTGCAGTATTTCTATCCGCTCTCGAGTAATGTCCCCAATAATTCGAACCGCTAATCCTGGCCCAGGAAAAGGATGGCGTTCTAAAAATCGCGCGGGTACTTGCATGAGTTTTCCTAACTCTCTGACTTCGTCCTTGAATAACTCTCTAAAAGGTTCAATGAGTTGAAAGCCAATATCTTTCGGTAACCCACCCACATTATGATGAGACTTGATGGTGTGGGCATGGTGACTCACGACTGTATCGCCACCTGTAGGCGCAGGGCTCGATTCAATGACGTCTGGGTACAGGGTTCCTTGCACTAAATACTTAGGCTTTAATCCGAGACTACGCTCGATTTCCTGGGCAGCTGTTTTAAAAACTTGAATAAATTCTGCGCCGATGATTTTGCGTTTTTTTTCAGGATCAGAAACGCCGGATAACTTCTTTAGAAATTGCTCGCTTGCATCGATGCACTCTACAGGCAGATGCAAATCCTCTTTGAACATTTTCATCACGCGCGCTTGTTCATCCCACCTGAGCATACCGTGATCAACAAACACACAGTGCAGTCGATCTCCTAAGGCCCTGTGCACAAGACAAGCAGCGACCGTCGAATCCACTCCACCTGAGAGTGCACAAATCACGTGGTCGGACTCCCCTACCTGCGCCCGAATCTTTGAAACCTGTTCTTCTAAGACGGAACCCATGATCCAGTCTTTTTTTATATGAGCTAGTGACAAGAACTGATCAAGAAGCGCAGTTCCTTCTTCGGTGTGTGTAACCTCTGGATGAAACTGGAGGGCATAAATTTTTAACTCTGAACACTCTGCTGCCGCAAGTGCGCCGGAGCTACTTGTAGCTGATTGTATCCATTTCGGTGGGAGACTAAGCACCTCGTCTCCGTGACTCATCCATACTTTTTTGAGATCGATAAATTTAGCCTGAATTTCTCTATGGTGAGAGAATAAGACCGACTCTTTTGCAGTCGTAATGTCCGTCGCACCGTACTCCCTGTGATCGCCTTTTCCGACTTTTCCACCGTGTGACTGAACCAGTAGCTGAAGCCCATAACATATTCCTAGTACTGGAATTGCAGTTCTTTCCTGCCATTCTCTAAATCCTTCGGGCAGCTGTGGAGCGTCCTTGTCATAGACACTGTTTGGTCCGCCCGAGAGAATAATCGCCGATGGATTAAACTTCTTAACCTGCTCAAGCGACAGAGTGCCTGGCTGAATCAGAGAGTACACATTGAGCGCTCGGATTCTGCGCGCAATTAACTGCGTGTATTGTGAGCCATAATCCAAAATAAGAACTCGTGCGTGTTGCATTTGAAATGTACTCTTATGTGTTTAGCCGGTAATTGGGAGCTTCTTTAGTCACGACCACATCGTGCGGATGGGATTCTGCTAAACCATTGCCCGTAATACGAACGAATTTCGCATTCTTTCTTAGGGTCTCTAAGTCTTTGGATCCTGTGTAACCCATCCCTGCTTTCAGTCCTCCTAAGAGTTGATGCACATTAAAGGACAATGACCCTCTGTATGGGACTCTACCTTCTATTCCCTCAGGTACTAATTTTCTTTGATCACTGACTTGCGTCTGAAAATAGCGGTCTCTAGAGCCTGTACCCTTTCCATGCGCCATCGCTCCGAGGCTGCCCATGCCGCGGTAGATTTTATACGAACGCCCTTGATACAATACGACCTCGCCTGGAGTCTCGTCAGTTCCGGCAAAAAGAGAACCAATCATCACGCTATCCGCTCCTATCGCAAGAGCTTTCACGATGTCACCGCTGAATCTAATACCACCATCTGCAATCACAGGGACGTTAAACTCTCTGCCTGCCCTTACCGCTTCGCTCACAGCGAACAACTGCGGCACTCCTATACCTGCAACAACTCGAGTGGTACAAATCGAGCCGGGTCCTACTCCTACCTTCACCGCGTCAGCACCAGCCTCCATTAAGGCTCTTGCGCCTTCATAGGTTGCAACATTCCCACCCACAACTTCGGCTTTAGGGCCGTAACGTTTTTTCATAGAGGCGACAGCATCTAGCACTCCCTGAGAGTGTCCGTGCGCACTGTCTAGAAATAAAATATCCACTCCAGCCTCTACAAGCTGGTCAGCACGTAATAGACCCTCTTCCCCGCCACTGACCGCAGCTCCGACGCATAATCTACCGAATTGGTCTTTATTTGCGTGAGGGTATTCTTGTCTTTTTTTGATGTCTTTAATAGTAATGAGCCCTTTTAAAATTCCCTGATTATCTACGACGGGTAGCTTCTCTACCCGATTCTCTCTGAGAATGTCTTTCGCCTGATCTAGCGTGGTCCCAACCGGTACCGTGATTAGCGGCATCTTAGTCATTCTCTCACCGACTAGAGCAGTAACGTTATTCTCAAATCGTAAATCACGATTTGTAAGAATACCCACCAGCTTCGGGCCCAGCGAAGTTCGTTCGACTACGGGAACACCAGAGATCTTAAACTGATCCATGATCTCTAGTGCCCTAGAAATCGGAAAAGTGGGCTCAATCGTTACCGGATCGATAATCATTCCCCATTCACTTTTCTTCACTTTTTCGACTTCAAATGCCTGTTCGTCGATAGTGAGGTTCTTATGAATCACTCCTAAACCACCCTCTTGAGCCATCACGATCGCGGCTTTACTCTCTGTGACTGTATCCATGGCTGCACTCAAAAGCGGTATATTCAGCATACACTTCTTGGTCAGTCTTGATCTTGTTTGCACTTCGTGGGGCAGCACGTTTGAATGCTGAGGAAGTAAGAGCACATCATCGAAGGTTAAGGCTTCGGGGATAGAATCAGGGTATTTCATGGCGGGATTCTACCAGAAAGACCTCAAGTTGCGAGCAAAATGAGTGCTATACAAATAAAGCCAAAATCATGGCTTTTTTGTAAAACTCTTGTACACTTATCCATTCATAGCAGCGAGACACTCTGTTCTCTTCAGCACTGGGTCGATCGGAAACCCCCAGTCCGAACGGTTGAATAGAAATCGAAGAACAGCCTCACTCCGCTGTCTACGAAGCTCTCGTATGATGCTTAGCTCGGGGTCATCAACTTGAATGATTTTCGGATAAAATGCGTGCGCAATAGAAAGCCCAAACCAATACCCATACACAGGGGTATGTTTCACCGATTCTGATTTCAGGTCCGATATCATCGCTAAGTTTCCAAGAATCTTGAGACCTAAAGCCAGTGCCTTTTGTGCGTCCGGGAGATACGATGGCTCTGCCTCTGCTACAATCTGTGATAATTTTTTTATTAGTTTTATTTGATCTCGCCATTTTAACACTTTTGAAGTGCCGACAAGATTCTTCGACTGGCTATAATTTATCCAATTTTCTAGTTTATTATTTACTTTAACTAGATGTTCGAAAATAGGATCTATGTCTTTAGCTTTTTTCCATGAATTAAAAAATGATTTTGGTTTTAAGGGTGGTTTAATTTCAGTTTGAAGGACCGCAAATTCCTTGAGTAGATTCATGGTTTCCTTAAAAAATGTTTTGTGAGAGAGAGAGTCAGCTCCCTCGCTTCGATGGATTGAACCAACTCCAACTGCAAAGAAGCATAGGAATAGAAACCTACGTGCGTAGTGGATCTGACGATTAATCTGAGGCATGGGGAGCTTTTATATTTTTTTACATAATGTTACAATAAATATCGTGTGGGCACTACCCAAGAAAAAGCCCCATGCCGATAGGGGTATAACTACTAGCCCGATGAAGAGCTAGATAATCCGATAATGCACTTCATCTCTTCTCGAGTAACAGTTCGGGCCTTCATAAAGTCTTTATCAAACAACGGTCTCATCTCTTCAAACAGTTCATCTGAGCTAGGGATATCTTTACGAGTAGACCGCCTCATGAGCCAATGCCTAAGGGGTCTAATCCAAACAAGTAAAAACCCTGGGTGACGGTCTTTCGTTTGAGCTGAAAATGTAAACTCATGGCGCCACGGCTTTATAGGAGGTTGTTGTTTCAGATTAAAATTAGTAAAGGGCTCATAGACGTATCGAAGCATAGAGCGCCCTGTCTCCGGATCGACGCCCTCATTTGTCTTGTCATACTTGTCATAATATTCGCCACGAACCTTCTTCTGGTGGGCTACTACTTTCTCAAAATATTCCTGCTGCGCTTCAGGGGTTGGAAGAAAGTCATCTGGTATACGGTAAGTAAAGCTATCCAGGCCGGCATACAAAGAAGAACTATTCTGGTATTCGAATCTGGCAGAAACGTCGAGGTAAATTGGTTCTTTGAGCGCGAGTCCTGCTTGTAAAGGGGCGTTTTGATCTAGATTTTTCGGTATCTCATCTATTGGCAGGTAACCTTTCTTGATCATAATCTCCTTCAGCGCTAGCATTAAACGCGATGGAGCTTGGCCTTCGGGTATTTTAGAGAGTGTTTCCCGATGACCGTTGTTGTGCTTGTCGAAAAGGGCAATATCTATAATAACCCGGGGCTTATCATCGCCCTCAGCCCAGCTGCTCATTACTGGTAGCGTGCTCATGAAACATAGCGCGAATTGCAACCATCTCGTTTCTTGAAATCTAGACTTCATCTTCATAACAGTACTATTTCGCATAAAACCACCTGTCGTTATTAGCATCCACGACGACCTGATCGTAGAGTCGTGGCGCCGCTTTAGCCCAAGCAATGGGGTTTAGCAACCTGAAAAGGGCACTCGAGAGCGGGCACCTTCCGAAAAATGTAAGAAAATTCCCTAAACTTATCCTCAAAGATACCGATGTATCCTGCATGAACCCTCGTTCAGGTTTCATCATTGCTGCCTGCGCCCTCTTTCTACTTCCCGTACCCGGTGGAGTCGCTAAGTCCGTTGCCCCTTATAAGTCTTCCCAGACCCGAAAAGGAATGCCGGTGGCCGGGGTTTCTAAAGAAATATTAAGAAAAGTCGAAAAGTTAAGCCAATTAAGGACTCTTAACAAACTTCCCGCAGTGAAACGCGGCGACCTCTGTTACTTGGACCGAAATCACCAAGCGCCTAACGGTGAGGCACGTCAAGCATGCGTGATTTTTTTAGGGCAACATCGCTGCTTAGTAAGCAATTTCCAGAAAATGAAATGTGGCTTACCACGGTCAGAAACAACCTGTAAGGTTCTAAAAACCGGCGGACTCGTGTGTGAGGATCCCTCAAAAATGGTCGCCATCAATACAACATGTCGCTACGATCGCTACGGTTTCTCTGTATGCAAAATGGAAAATCTTAATCGTTCCCAAAACCGGATGCCTGCTTCTCAAAACACCACTAAACAGCCTAAACAGAGACCTCGTCGTTAACGTCCAGCAAAACGAACCAACTCCTCTGGAATAAAGGTCGGGTGTAGAACCTGTTCTCTAAGTCTTAATATTCTGGTCGATCTGCCTGTCTTTTCATCGATCTCAATGAGCACACAACCATACCCCCCCTCACCTTCGGCCGCTTCGAATTTCACAGGTCGTTTCGTGATAAACTTCTGAATAGACAGTTCCTTTTTTACGCCAATGACAGAGTCATAACAGCCTGTCATACCCACATCTGTAATCGCAGCAGTTCCTCCTGGTAGGATTCTCTCGTCTGCAGTCTGAACGTGAGCGTGACTGCCTACGACCGCAGCTACTTTGCCGTCCATAAAATGAGCAAATGCCTGTTTCTCAGAGCTAGCTTCTCCGTGAAAATCGATAAAAATATTAGTAATATCCCTCTCATTCATACGATTCACTTCAGCCTCGGCGGTTCTAAACGGACAGTCGAGAGCATCCATAAAAACCCGCCCCATCACCTGAATAATACCCAGTCGCTTTACACCCCGGGCACCGTTTTTTTCAACGACTGTAGAACCGCGTCCTGGGGCTTTAAACATAGGGTGATCCGGATAGTTCAGAGGTCTGATGATCCGCGTGGTGGTTCCAAGGTATGGAATGATTGTGCGCTGATCCCAAGCATGATTTCCTAACGTAATCACATCAACACCAGAGTCTAAAAGGGCTTGCGCCATTTCTGGGTTAATCCCGTTTCCGTGGGTCACATTCTCGCCGTTAATAATCGTAAAATCGATAGTGGGGAGATAGCCGTGAATCTTCTTAAAAGCTCCCATAAGAGCTTCCCTGCCGGGCTTACCGAACACATCTCCAAAATATAAAACTAGCATAGGACGTCTATTCTGTGGGGTAAGAGCAGAAGATACGCAAGTATAATTTTATTAAACCTTAAAAGTTTAAAATAACTCTTAAAGTGCGAAACCATGCTCCGTAACCACTCGGTTCATTTTGACATCCCAAGGCTCAGTAGGGAGTTCGCCTTGGGTATAGAGCCCGATAGAATGGGTAATCCCCCATTTTTCTATGTTTGGACTCTCGGCTAAGGCGCGGTCGTAGAATCCATAGCCGCTACCAAACCTGTGCCCTGCAAGATCAAAAACCACTCCGGGTACTAGGATAATCTTTAACTCGGAGATATCCCGTAAGCGCTCACCACTTAAAACGTGATAGAATTCCATCTCTCGTCGTTTGAATGAAACGACCCTACTTGAATAGGCTAACGGTCCTAAACGAAGGGAAAGTTCCGACAGATCGAGTTCGCCCGGTAGTTCGTCCAACGAGAGAAAAAGTCCTATTTTCTCACCCTTAGGTAACGCGTGGTCGAGAAACTCCACGACGCCACGAGACGCATTTAAAAGCGTCTCTTTAGACAGCTGCTGACGAATTAAACGGTAATTGTCCCGTATAGTCGTGATCGATGAAATCATCATGAGAAGTCACCACGTCTACCGTATTTTCTTTTGAAATCCCATCCTCGATCGCCTCGACGAGCGCAAGTGTAGCGATAAACACCGGAGAAGCTCCCGGTTTAGTGCGATTCTCGAGATCATTAATACGATTCTGTACGCGCTTTCTAATGTTTTCAGCCAACTCAGCTGAATCTGATGTTTTAAGCGTTACGATCTGGTTCTGAATTTTTATCTCTATCGTCCGTTGATTCATGTCATTGCCTCCACAAGCATTGCAATTCCCTGCCCGCCTCCGATGCAAGCAGTGCCGAGTCCGTAACGTTTTCCGCGTCTACGAAGCTCGTGTAATAAATGTCCCACAATTCTTGTCCCACTTGCAGCAAGTGGGTGACCTAACGAGATCGCTCCACCGGACAGATTCACTGCGTCTGGCTTAAGTGAAAGTTCCTTCAAAACAGCCAAAACCTGCGGTGCAAACGCTTCATTCACCTCTATTAAATCCATGTCTGATAATTTTAAATTAGCTTTATTTAACGCTATACGCACTGCGTTAACTGGCCCTATTCCCATGATCGAAGGATCACAACCGACGATTCCATAGCTCACAAGTCGACCCAGCGGCTTAAGTCCTCTGGACCGAGCATAGGACTCCTCAGCTAGCACCATACTTGCTGCGCCATCTACGATCCCACTAGCGTTTCCTGCCGTCACAACGCCGTCTTTTTTGAAAATGGGTTTAAGTTTGGAGAGTTGCTCAGATGTCGTGTCTTTCCTGGGATGTGTGTCTGCCTCAAAGAGAAGATCCTTTCCTTTGACGCTCAGGCGAACGGGAGTGATTTCTTTTTTTAGATGCCCATTTTGAATCGCATCCTGTGCCCTTTGCTGCGATTGCAGGGCAAAAGCATCGCACTCTTCTCTAGAGATTTTGTATTTCGTGGCTAGGTTCTCCGCCGTGATTGCCATAGGCATATTCACATGCAGGTCTGTGAGCGCTTCTGACATGGAGTCTATCATCGGCTGATGCCCCATTTTAGAGCCAAATCTTGCGGTCCTAAGTAGGTACGGCGCCATACTCATGTTTTCTACGCCCCCAACCAAAATCACGTTGTGATCGTCACTGAGCATCTGCTGATATGCCTCTACAATGACCTGAAAGCCAGAACCACACAGCCTATTGATCCCAAGCGCGTCCCGCTCCATAGGCATTCCAAGCTTCAGTCCCACGTGCCTGGGCAGATAGATCGAATCAGGGGAAGAATAGAGAACGTGGCCGTAAATAGCCGACATAACATCCGATGCCTCTAATCCCGATTCCTCCAATGCCCCTCTTGCGGAAGTTAAACTCAGATCAACTGGGCTTAGGTCCTTGAACTCCCCGCCAAAGGAGCCAAAGGGGGTACGTTTTGCCGAGAGGAATACTAAAGATTTTTTGCTCATAATAAGAGCATAGCCAGGAATCGCTCCCGGCTAGAACCGGAATTTGGTGCAGCCCAGTCGCGAAACCTGCGCCCGACCGAAGGGAAGAAAATACTATGGCAGTTGATGCAGGACGAGTCGCTTCAGATGAGCAAAGGTTTGAACAGTATAAAAGCGCTACCGAAGCCAAGCAACGCAGAGAGAAAGCAGAGCTTGAGAAAAGCCATCTAAATGATCTTAGTGAAATGATAGAAAACTTTGACCAACAGAAAAAAGAACTCAAAGAAGCTTTCGACGTACGCATTTCATCTAACGCTCAAGAACTCGCTGACAGAGCAGACACACTGAAGTCTGAGCAGGAACGACAGATCCAAGAAATTGCAAAGCAGGGCTCAGAACGAATTGAGAACCACAAAAAAGCCCACCAAGATGCGCTTAAAATGTACCAAACGAGATCCGACAAAGAGCTTGAGAAAAAGAAACTAGAACACAAGGCCGCTATCAAAACACTTCACGACGAGACCACTAAAGAACTAAGGCAGCACCAGAAAGCTGCGCAAAAAACCGAGAAAGCCTGAGGAACGATGGAAAAAGAAATATTTAATCAGAACGCCGCGCAACCTGAAGAACAAAAAATCAGGCTCTATGGGTTTGAACAGGTCGTCCAAGTGCTGATGGCGTTTGATGCCAGATACCGAGAACAAATGTTAAACAGAATCTCTAAACGCGACCGAAAACTAGGAGAAGATCTAAGAGCGGCACTCTTATCGAGAGTGAGAGGAAGAGCTTGAGGTGCGACCCCTTGTTTGCTCTGCCCCACACCCGATTAAATTTAGCCCTCTAAACACTTTTGTGCTTTGAAGCCTGCCTTCGATTTAATGAGCGCTTGAAGCTCTGCCTCTGTCAACTCTTTAGTCGCATCCTTGTAGACAATGGTGGCTGTGTTTTCTTCAAGATTAACAGTCGCATCCTGCACTTTATCAGAGGATTTCAGCGCGCTCACGACCTTATCCCTGCAATTATCGCAGGTCATACCTTTTACGACAATTTTCGAACAAGCCTCTGCGCTGTGAATACCTAAGACTGCAAAGCTAAATAAAACGAATAACATTTTCATATATTCTCCCTTTAATCCCCTAATAACTGGGGTAAGCCATACCTTAGCCCTCTTACGCTGACTTTTAAAGTCCTCACTTGAAATACTTCCATCACTCTCCAAAGAATCAACGCACCCGCAAAAATAACATCGGCGCGATTGGGATCCATACCTACGATCGCAATCCGCTCTTGAACGGGGCGCATTTTTAAATCACTCATCCATCGATGCACATCTCCGCAAGAAAGCTCTACTCCGTGAATCTTTTCTTTATCGAAATCTTTAAGTCCTAACTGCATCTGAGCAAGCGTCGTGCATGTACCGGCAACCCCTATCCAAGACAGATCCTTATGAAGTAGCTTAGGTGTTTCAGCCGTGAATAGAGTGTCTAGGTATTCCTGGGCGCTCCATACCTCTTGGTCTGACACTAGACTGTTCGGAAAAAACTTCTCCGTTAACTTCACCGAACCCACTGGAAAACTCACCCCATGTAATGCCGTTTGGCACTCCGTACTACCACCACCAAGATCAAGAACGACCGAACGAGACGCCTGAGAGGTCGTCATGACCCCTCCTAGAAACGACAGAGAAGCCTCCTGTTCTCCGGTAATGGTACGAAATTCAATGCCGTATCGCTTGTGAATATCTGTGAATAACTGTTTCGAATCTCGCGCGTCTCTAGCAGAAGCGGTGGCTACTGCAATCAAGGAACGAGGATCGATCTGATAGCGCACGAGTATTTCAGAAAATTTCGTAAGCGCAGTCTCTAATCTAGTAATTGCCTCTGGATGAAAACGACCTGTCTGCGAAAGACCTTGACCTAGTCTCACATACTGCGAAACGTCTTCGTACACTTTCAACCACTCGCGGGACTGTGGGTCGTACTCACCAACGAGCAGAAGCGCTGTATTTGTGCCTAAATCTAAACAAGCTAAACGCATAAAATATTAGGGATCATCGAAACAGACCCTTAAACAATTTCTTGCCCGCTTCCTTAAGATCCCCTCCGGCAGCTTCTTTAACTTTTTCGACTAGGATTTTTTTTGAAGAACCTCCGACGTTCTTGAGTGCAATTTTTGCAAAATGTTCAGGCAATTTTAAATAACTCGGGCAAGGTTTTTCGATCTTACACGCTAGTGAAATGGGGAAAATCACAGGCTGCCCCTTCTCAGCAAGAACTTCAGGGACCTCTACTCCTTGAATCTCGACACTAATATCTTTGGCTTTTGTTAAGTTATAGGTATCTGAAACAAGCCATTCCGCCTTGAAATCACGGGATATGAGATTCATATCTACTCGTCCCTTCAGATCCACGCCGCGATTTATGACCGCTTTAGCTTCAAAATCAGGAATACTCACATTGCCCTTAGACATCGTAAAGCTTGAAGAAATGGACGAGTATTCCGACTTTAGATCGTCTCTCACCCGAATGGATTTTCCCTTTAACTTCGGATAGGCAGAGGATATTTTTTCGATCGATTTTGAAACGGCTTCTTGAAGCATTGCTGCGATATCTACGGATTTAATCGTACCATCGCGAACAGTAAACGACCCTTTCGACTCTAGGGTGTTCACCATCTGGTCTGAGTTCAGAGAAGTCCCACTGCCACTGACTTTGAAGCTCAATTCTCCAGCCATAGTGTTTCTAAAAAGCGCTAGCTGAGATTCAGTGGCATCTTTTAGAGAAATTTTATCAAGCGCTAGTGAATAGATGAGACTAGGTTTAACTGTGCCAAATGTGATTGCACTTGTGGCAGACATCGAACCTTTCAACAACCGACTCGTGGCCTCCAGCACGCGTAAGGTTTTATTCGCGTAGCTAGCCCTCATTACAAAATTCTCTAACAACAAACCATTCGTTCGAATCGACTTTAAGTTTGCTTGCAATAAGCCCTCGGCATTGGCCACAAGGGGGTTCTTCATCATTTCAGCGCACATGGCATCTACAGAAAGATTCCCCGCGCCTGCTTGAGCGACTGATCTTTCCAAAGGACGGTGGGGATCACTACTGTTTAAAGCAGCGTTCTTTGTAGTTGGCGGAGGCGGGAGTAAACTGTCTAAATCTAAAGAATTTGACTGGAATCTGATATTGAACTTGGGTGCTGCAAAACGACTCACACTACCGGATAAGTTGAAATCAGATTTATCTGCTTCTCCAATGAAAGAAAAATCATCCAACCTGTCGGTTGCAAACTCAGTTTTTGATTTAAACGTGATTCGCTTCGGTAAACCACCGCCAGAAAGCGCGCCTTTCTCTACGGTGAGCACACCTTTGTAGGCTGTTTCTGCTTGAGACCAAGAAAAAGACGTATCCAATTTCAAAAAGCCTTCCAAATTATAAACAGCTAGAGCGTCTATAGAGTCTGAAAGCGATTTTAAGTCTGTACTTGGGACATGAGCTTCTCCCTCAAATCTCTCTAACGAAAAGTCCACGAGAGTGCCGATGCCTTTGAATGCTGTTTTAAACATAAGAAACTCAAACTCGCCATCGGTGACGCGAACCTCCTGCCCTGTCCACAAGAGTTCTGTGGTAAGTCCGAATTTATCCCCTGCTTTTTTCTTAAAGCTCCCCGGCACACTGATCGTAAGATCTGAACCCTCAAACCCTAGTTCGATTTTGGCTTGCTTAAACTGAGAACCCGCCCACACAGGATTCACGCTCATTTCAAATGCAAACGGTCCCTCTACGCGGTACCCCACTCCACCATCTCTAGACTTTAGAAGTCCACGGACTTGTAACGAAGACGGATCCTTCAAAGAAAACCGTTCGCTCTTTATCGATAGATCCTGTACGGACTGCACTGATTTCGTGACTAAATCCTCATAACGAATAGAGGCCTTTTCTACATCAAACCCAAGACTCGAACGCGAAGCGATCCATGCGCCTACCCCAGCACTTACACCGCCCTTCTCAGCCGCGGGTTCTGCCCCATCAGTCTTAGTCTCCTCAGAAGAAGTCCCATCGCCCTCTGTTGGAAACACATCCACTAAATTCAGAGATTTATCTTTTAACTTTAGTACTTGAAGCTGTGGACTCTCTGCCACAATCACAAGCCTAGGCGAAAGAGTCAGAAGCCCTATCCAAGGAAAACTAACATGACCTTCTTTCAGTGTGGTAACAACTCGACCCTCTCGGTCAAACACCTCAAGCAGCTCAAACCCCAGCCTGAAGGCTCCTCTAAAATTCAACTTCAAAGCTCCGAGTTTAATTTTTCCTTTAATTCGCGAATTCACCGCCGCCTCTAGCTTTGGTCTGTACTTATCAATCGGTATCAAGGGCGGGACTATGAGGAGCAAGCTCAGCACACCTACAAATATCAGAAATAGTTTAGATTTAAATATGTTCATCATGAGAGTTGCCTCTTTAGCGTCTTTTATTATTGTTGTTTTAATCGGGACTTCAGTAGTTCTTGTAACATCGCAGGATTTGCTTTGCCCTGCATTGCTTTCATCGCTTGGCCTACTAAGAATCCAAGGAGTTTCTCTTTACCGGCGCGAAACTCAAGAACCTGTTCTGGACACTGTTTTAAAACCTGCTCAATTGCCTTATCTAAGGCTGCTTGATCGTTCACTTGGATCAGCCCTTTGCTCTCAGCGAGTGCTTTAAAGGAACTTCCTGATGCACAAACCTCTGGCACGAGTTGTTTAGCCACACTTGCAGAAATTAGTTTTTGGTCCAGCATTTCCGCAACCTCTACCAAGTGATGCGTCTTAAGAGCAGTAGCTGCTATCGAAACGCCCAGTTCCTTTTCAATCCGTGAAATTTCTCCAGTAATAAAATTAGTAAACGTCTTTGCATACGACTTCCCATTCTGCCCCGCTAACTTGAGCGCTCCCTCAAACAACTCTACCCACTGCGCATTCTCCATCAGGACACTGGCATCATAGCTAGAGAGTCCTAGCTCACTTTCGTATCTGATCTTCCTGGCATGTGGAAGTTCCGGAAGACTTGCTTTTATGCGTTCAATTTGGGCTTCAGTGAGATGAAGTGGCAATAAATCTGGCTCAGGAAAAAACCTATAGTCGTGAGCCTCTTCTTTGGAGCGAAGAGAGACTGTTACACCCTTTGCGGAATCATACTGCCTGGTTTCTAGAACGACTTTACCACCGCTCTCAATAACTCCTATCTGGCGCTCGATTTCATAGGTGACCGCTTGTTCTACAAATCGAAACGAGTTTACGTTTTTTATCTCGGCCCGTGTTCCATAAGTATCTGAGCCTTTTTTCATCACAGATACGTTGGCATCGCATCTAAAATTTCCCTCTTGGAGATTTCCGTCACAGACTTTCACTGCGGTAACCAAATCATACACAGCCTTCATGTAAGCACTCGCTTCCTCCGGAGACCGAATGTCAGGGCGACTCACAATTTCAATAAGCGGAACTCCAGCACGATTAAGATTCACGAGCGAAAATTCGCCAAAATGAAGATTCTTTCCTGCATCTTCCTCGACATGAATACGCTCCACTCGAATACGCTTTGTTCCTGTAGATGTAGTGATATCGACATAACCATCTGAACAGATTGGTTTATCAAACTGAGAGATCTGATAGCCTTTTGGAAGGTCGGGGTAAAAATAGTTCTTACGAGAGAACACGGAATCCAAGTTAATCTTACAGTTAAGCGCAAGGCCTGCTCTGATCGCTAGCTCTACAACCTGCTCATTTAACACCGGCAATGTACCCGGATGCCCTGCACACACTTCGCAGCAGTACTCATTAGCCCCCACTTCTGCGACCGTCATCGAACCAGAGGGTCTAGCAGGGCAGGAACAGAAGATCTTGGAATTCGTCGCTAATTGAGTGTGAATCTCTAAACCCATCACCGGCTGGTAGTCTGAATGAACATCCATGATTTATTTCCTCCCCAGTTGAGACGCGTTCTGAAAAAGCGTTTCTAATGACTGCGCAAATTGTAAAAGGGATTCATCCCGCTCTCTAGGCGCAATAACATGAAGACCGATAGGAAGTTTTTCACTTCGAATCGTGCCCACTGGCAGACTCAGTGCAGGTAAACCAGCAAGATTTGCAGGAATTGTTAGGATATCATTGAGGTATAATTTAAGGGGGTCTTGCTCTTTTTCTGTGCGTTTGAAAGCTGGCGTCGCAGAAATAGCCCCCACAAGCACGTCACATTTTGTGAACACTGAATCAAAGTCCTGCGCAATAAGCCTTCTCACCTGACAGGCGCGTTTGTAATAGGCATCGTAGTATCCAGACGACAAAGCAAACGTTCCTAATAAGATTCTTCTTTTTACCTCCGACCCGAAAAGCGATCTAGAAATCTGATACTGCTCCTCCAACGAGCTAGCCATATCGGCCTGAGCAGGCCTCACACCGAAACGCATCCCGTCCATACGAGATAGATTAGAGGATGCCTCACTGACGGCGACTAAGTAGTATACCGAGACCGAATATTTTGTATGTGGTAGCGAGACCTCGACTAAAGTCGCTCCCGCTTCCTTAATCTGCTTAAGTCTCTCACGAAGTACTCGAGACATATCAGGATCAAGCCCGTCACCCCAATACTCTTTCGGAACTCCGACACGCACACCCCGGAGGTCAATTCCTTGTTTAAACAAGTCTTGTGTAAACTTAGGTGACTGACCTGCAATCATCGCGCTATCTTTGATATCTTCTCCAGCCATTACCTCTGTTAAGAGTGCAGCGTCGTATACCGACTTCGTCATCGGTCCCACTTGATCAAGTGAACTCGCAAAAGCAATCACGCCGTGCCTGGAAATACGTCCATAACTTGGCTTAAAGCCTACAATTCCGCAGAAATGTGCTGGCAACCGGATGGAGCCGCCTGTGTCTGATCCAAGCGAAGCATGGCAGAGATCTGCACCCACTGCGGTTGCGGACCCACCGGAGGATCCCCCTGGTGTAAATCCAGCGTGGGTAGGATGATCCACCGGTCCAAAGGCGGAATTCTCGTTCGAACCTCCCATCGCGAACTCATCTAGATTCACTTTGCCAAGCCCTAGCGCTCCTGCTTCTTCTAGTCTTGCGATGCAAGTCGCCGTATAAGGCGGGATATAATTTTCAAGCATCTTAGATGCTGCCGTCGTGCGCTCACCCTTCACGGTGAGTAAGTCTTTATAAGCCATGGGAACGCCAAAAAGGGGCAATCGATCTGAGGGAACTTTACCTGTTTTCTTAAGTTCTAGATCCGCTCTGATCGCCTGCTCTCTTACGCGTTTCTCAAGCACACTAATATAAGCGTTATGATGACTTTTCCGAATAGAGCCTAAGTAACCCTCTACTACTTGAGACGGAGTGGTCACCCCGTTGTTATAATCCTGATGTAGTTCTTGAATAGATAAATGGCGCATATAGAATTTATTCTTCTCTCTAGAGTATTCCGTGAACTTTAAAACTATCGTGTAGCACGCTAGGAGCGTGCTTCGTTGTCGGCAAATGTCCTTCAGCATCGCGCTCGACCGGGTGAGCCTCGTCAGGGCGCGTGTGTGTGCAACCTGGGAGGGCTTGAACCATCGGCTCTACACCCGTAACTTGAACCTCTTTTAACTGCTCAATGTAACCTAAGACCTGAGACATTTGAGAGGAGTACCTCACCACTTCTTCGTCGGTGAGTTTTAACCTCGCAAGAGTTGCGATTTTTCGTGTGACATCTGAATTTAAGGTAGCGGACATATGCCCTCTATTTAGGGCAAACTCAGGAAAGTTTCCACAAACCTTACAAGAAAACGACGAATTTCCCCGGATTGAAACCTGACTGCGATTTTCTCGTCCTTACCTTTGCCCTCACTCGCAGTCACAAGGCCAAAACCGTAATCAGGGTGGTTTAAACGCTGCCCGATACGTGAACTCGAACCAAAAATCTGACCTCCAAAGTGAGAAGACCCACCCTCATCCTCTGCCCTCACGACCTCGTGAGATAAAACGTCTTTTGGAATCTCTGCTAGGAATCTCGCAGGCTCTTGAAAGTGCGTTTGCCCCCAAATCCTTCGCATACGGCAACTGGTGAGCACTAATTTCTCGCGAGCCCTCGTGAGCCCTACATAGCAAAGCCTTCGCTCTTCCTCTAATTCCTCTTGATCTCCCTCCTGCGCTCTAGAAGAAGGAAACAGCCCCTCTTCTAAGCCGGTCAGAAAAACCACGGGAAACTCTAGGCCCTTCGAGGCGTGCAGACTCATGAGACTCACATGTGCGCCGATATCTTCGCCCTTTCCCATCGTGTCGGTCGCAAGCGACGCTTCCTCAAGAAACATTGGGAGGAGATTTCCAAGCTTCTCTTGATAGACAGGCGACCCAGGGCCCCCATCCGTGGTCGCCTCAAGCACACGCTCCTCAAATTCCTGCAAAACAGTGTCAAACTCTTCTAAGTTCTCTACACGAGCGAGCGACTCATCAGTCCCTTCACGCTTTAACTCAGTAATGTATCCCGTTTCATCCAGTAAGAGATGATAGAGATCAGTTAGCTTCATCTGACCTGCTTGATCACGAAGGTGATCAACGAGTCTTAGAAATTCTGTGACCTTTCTCGTGCCCGCACTCCCAAGCAGTGAAGAAGTCGTCACAACCTCTCGAGCCATATCTAAAAAAGGCACAATCCCGCCCATCGGCCCCCCCCGCTCAAGGGATGCAATTTCTATCTTATCTAACGTCGTCTTACCGATACCTCTAGTGGGGACGTTGATAATCCGTTTTGCACTTACGGAGTCTTGCGGGTTTAAAAGCACCCTGAAGTACGCAAGCACATCCTTAATTTCTTTTCGGTCATAAAACCTAAGGCCACCGTAGATCTTATAGATCAACCGCTCCCGCCTTAAGACATCTTCAAATTGCCTAGATTGGGCATGGGTGCGATAGAAAATGGCAAAATCATTTAAACCCCGGTCCTGAGACCTCATAAAAGACTTCAACCGAGCTACCACATAGGTCGCCTCTGAGCGCTCGTCTGGGAGAGTGACGACATCAATCAACTCGCCCTCTCCTAGTGCGGTCCAAAGGGTTTTATCTTTACGCTCGGTATTGTTACTAATGACCTGAGAGGCCGCTTTAATAATATTCGCAGTCGAACGGTAGTTCTGTTCAAGCTTAATCACCGTGGTATTCGGGTAATCCACCTCAAAATCTAAAATGTTCTTAATGTCCGCCCCACGCCATTTGTAAATGGACTGATCTTCATCCCCTACAACACAGATATTTCCTCTCCCCCCCCGGCTCGGGTGACAGAGCTCATTTAACAGTAAATACTGCGCGCGGTTTGTATCTTGATACTCATCGACATGGACATATTTATAGAGACTTTGAAACTTCATCCGTAACTCAGGATGATCTCTCAGCACTCGGTAAGTAAGGCAAAGGATCTCACCAAAATCAATCGCCTGCGCCTCAAACATCGCTCGCTGATATTCAGGATAAACTTCTGCTAACTTTCTCTGAAAATAGTCCGTGCGATCGACCGTCATTTCATGGGGTTCAATCGCATCACATTTTAAGCGGTTGATTGCTGCTTGAATGGCTTTAGGTGCAATAGACTTTTCGTCTAGTTGAAGCTTCTTATACACGTCTTTAATAAGACTGAGCTGATCTGAATCGTCGTACACCGTAAAAGCTGTTTTATAAGGGGTAGATTTAAGCTCCCGCCTCAACCACCGAATGCAAATCGAATGAAAAGTTCCAATCTCTGGCAGCGCTTGAAAATGCCTATCTCCTAACACTCTCTGCACTCTATCTGACATTTCTCTAGCGGCCTTATTGGTAAAAGTAACCGCCAAGATCTGATACGCTGGCACCTGCTCCACATCAATCAAATAGGCCATGCGAGAGGTTAGCATTTTCGTTTTGCCTGAGCCCGCTCCCGCAAGCACAATCACGGGACCCTCTGTGGTCTGCACCGCTTTCTTCTGAGGTTCGTTCAAACCTTGAAAAATTTTTTCTTTTCCAACTTGAGTGGGCTTACTTCCTGGCGCATCAAAAAAATCAATCACAACGAGGGGCCAACTTTCTACACTATTTCTATTCTTCGTTTTTTTTTGACGTTTATTCTACAGTCACACTTTTTGCGAGATTCCTAGGCTTATCAATATCTGTGCCTTTTAGTTTCGCAATCTCATAGGATAATACCTGTACTGCGAGTGCGAGCGAAAACGTAAGAAGCGCTTCATTCTGGGTTTTCGGAATTGGAATAAAGTAGTCACTAATTCGCTCTAAAGCCTGATCGCCCTCTGTTCCTATCGAAACAATGCGTGCACCCCGGGCCTTAACCTCTTCCAAGTTAGAAACCGTTTTGTCGCGCCACCCATCTAAGGGAGCAAGCACCACGACCACCATCGACTCATCAATCATCGCAATAGGACCATGCTTAAGCTCTCCTGCTGCGTAGCCTTCTGCGTGAACATAGGCGATCTCCTTAAGCTTTAGCGCTCCCTCAAGAGCAATCGGGTAGGAGAACCCTCGGCCAATAAAAAAGAAGCCCTTAGCATTCTGAACACTTTTTGCAACATTTGCGAGACCGAGTAAAAACGGACTACTGGCTTGATCAAGCAGATTCATCATCGAGTGTGGGAGCGCCACAATCTCATGAAATAGAGCGTTTAAATTCTGGTTTGAAAGATTCCTAGACTGCGCAAGCGCACCAGACCAAATCAAGAAGGTCAGCACCTGGGTGAGGAAAGTTTTTGTCGCTGCGACTCCGATCTCGGGGCCTGCGCTTGTGTAGAAAACCGCGCCTGCTTCTCTGCTTATGGTCGAGCCGCGCACATTCGTCACGGCGACGGTAGGAATTCCTTTCGATTTAGCATCCCTAATCACTGCAAGCGTGTCTGCGGTTTCACCAGATTGCGAAACTCCTACGATAACGGTGCCCGGAGCGATCACCGGATCGCGGTATCTAAACTCGCTAGCAAGCTCGACTTGAACAGAGAGGCGCGCATTTCTCTCGATGTAAAGCTTACCAAGCAGAGCTGCGTGCCAACTGGTTCCGCAAGCGATAAAGATAATTTCTTTTGCATCTAACAAGACCTCTCGACCTGGTTGTTTCACTAAAGTAAACGCAGTCTCGGTCGAGCGATCAAGGAGCGAATTGAAGGTATCTACAAGCGCTGCAGGTTGCTCGTGAATTTCTTTCAACATGTAATGGCTAAAACCTTTTTTATCAATCTGATCTAAACGCCAATCTAGTTTCTGAGACTCACGCTTTTGCTCAACACCATCAGCAAGCGACACAAATTTAAGCGCACTTGCTGTGCCGATCGCCATATCCCCGTTTTCTAGAAAATACACTTCGTTTGTGTATTCCAAAATAGGCTGAGCATCACTTGCGTAAATAACTCCCCCTTTAGGATCTTTTGCGACGACAAGAGGAGAGCCGTTTCTGACTCCGATAATCATTCCGGGCTCAGTCTCACTCATGACGACTACACTGCAAGCGCCCTCGATCTGTTTAAACGACTGTCGCACACTTTCTGGAAACGATATCCCCTTGTCGAGATTCGCTTTCACAAGAAATCCAAATAATTCAGAATCGGTCTCGCTGGTGGGTTTCAGGCCTTGAGCTATGATGTCAGCTTTTAATTCTTGGTAATTCTCAATGATTCCGTTGTGGACAAGGACCACAGGCCCAACTTGGTGGGGATGTGCATTTGTCGTGGTAGGTTTCCCGTGAGTGGCCCACCTCGTATGTCCAATACCGCAGTGAGAAGGAGCCGTTAAAGTCTGATGCGCTTCGAGCAATCGCTCGACGTTTTCTAGCTTTCCCTCGCTTTTTACGATCTCGATGTGGGCGGGTTTCTTCGATTTATTTTCCGGAAAAACGGCTATTCCAGAAGAATCATAGCCTCGGTATTCAAGGCGTCTAAGGCCCGAAATCAGAACAGGAAGAGCTGAGCGTTCACCAACGTAACCTAGTATTCCACACATAATGGTGTGGGCTTATCAGAAATTACGACTTTGGGCGAAGCCTAAGAGCGTAACCTTGCTTGTTTTCTTGCTTAGAACGAGCAATCGCTAAATCACCCGCAGGAACGTCTTTAGTGATCGTACTGCCTGAGGCAATATAGGCCCCTCGCCCAATCGTGATCGGTGCGACGACTTGTGAGGCACTTCCGATAAACGCGTCGTCCTCAATCACCGTTTCGTGCTTTTTTTTGCCGTTTCTGACGCGCCCGTCGTAGTTACAGGTCACAAACCCGCAGCCAATGTTCACGTTCTTTCCCACGGTAGCGTCTCCTAGGTAAGAGAGGTGAGCGACTGAAGTGTTTTCGCCTATGTGTGTTTTTTTTAACTCTACAAAGTTGCCGATCTTAGCGTTTCGCCCAACCAACGAACCCGGTCTTAAATGCGCAGATGGGCCTACTTGTGCGCCTTCCTCAATGGTGGAATCCATACAAACCGTATACGCCTTTAAGTGCGCGTTTTTATAGACTTTCGTAGACCCCGAAAGCACTACTCCGACACCAATCCTTGCACCCGGTTCCACCGTAACCTGATCATCGATGGAGACATTGGCTAAATCTTCAAAATAAACTCCTGCCCGCGCAAGCGCCTCAACCTTAGCCGCTCGCGCGATCGCTTGGGCTTGGGCAAGCTCGTACGGATCATTCACTCCCCTAAGCTCAGAAGGATCATCGATGGTCAGGGTGTCGCCAAATTTTTTGGACTTAAAACCGATCTCTAAAACATCAGTTAAATAAAGCTCATTTTGCGCGTTTTTCGGACTTAATAGGGGGAGAGTGAGTTTTAAAAAACCAAACTTAAATAAGTAGGTCGAAAAAACGACTTCTTTTATTTTGCGCTCTGCAATCGTCGCATCTTTCTCCTCTACTACACGCGCAAGCTGTAACTGAGAGCCCACTCTTTTTCTAACCACCCTGCCGTAGCCTTTAGGTTCAGGTACCAAAGCTGTGAGTGCGCGGTAGTGCTGCCTTGGGGAAAGCGGGCGTAACATTTGGGTAAGTACGTGAGCAGACACCAAGGGCTGATCGCCTGGCAAAACTAAGATCGTGTCGTTCTCAACAGGTTGACTGACTGCGCCCCATGGGTGCGAAATCGCAGTCGTAACTGCGTGCCCAGTGCCGCCTTGGTGGGACTGATCGATAAATGTCACGGCTGGGAGACCTAACTCTCCCTTAGATTCTTCATAAGCTTTCACAATCTGGTCTTTTCCAAAGCCTACAAGTACCGCGATGTCTAGTTTAATGGGGAGACAATGAAGGGTGCGTAGAATTCTAAAAACCATTGGCATTCCAGCAACCTTGTGCAGACACTTTGGAAGTTCACTCTTCATTCTAGTCCCCCGACCGGCCGCAAGTACTAGAACACGAATAGGGGAAGAGGAGTGGGGGGATTGGACTTCTTGGGTTTTCATAGAGAGCAAATGCTTGGCCGAAAACCGCTTAAAACTCAAGAGCCCACCCGCAGTATTCGTGCGGCGTGGGCTCTTATTTCGAGTGGAAGTGTGGTTAGGATCTGTTTGCTATTTGAGGGCTGTGAACTCGATGACAAGCCGCTTTCCAGCGCTTTCAGCAAGTGCAAGGCCTCTTAGTTCGATGAGGTTTGCAGCATCATCGTACACAAACCCGTTAGCATCCCCTCTGATAAGTAGCTCGCCGTTCAAGGAGACTTTAAGCTTAGTAAGATCACTAGGTCTCTTATTTAGAGAGAATGTTCTATTCTCTGCCGCTTTTAAGATACTAGACGCAATCTGCTGCTGGATGGCTACACCAAAGTCTTCAACGATGCTAAAGAGTGGGATCGCTAAAGGTTGGCTTAGTGTACGAAACACTTCAGGATAGGCAAAGAATCCTGTCGTGATTGGACGCTTTAGTGGCTTACTTGGCGCCCTAGCTTTTAAGTCCACGATCGCATACTGTCTTACTTCTGCGTCTTGACCGGATACGGCACTCTTTAGAGACTGGGAGACTTTTTGTCCACAATCCAAGATGGAGAGACCTGCACACTCTGCGCGCCCTACTAGAGTATCGTCTTCATCTGAAACATAGATCACGCTTAACACAGAGCCTGCGCGTAAGAATCCTTCGTTACATCCGCCTACTGCGAATTTGGCTGGATCAATCGCCCGAGATATGGCTCCTAAGCCGGTCTCATCCCCTGCACCCCTTAACCCAACTTTTGCGTTGTTATTAAATCGGTTCACGAGATCAGGAGAATTCTTAGTCAAGTAAGCTTCATCGTATCGACTCGTGAGACATCCTGGGCCGTAACGCTTAAATCCAGACATTTTACTTTTCCACGAACTGATCTCTCTTGCTGACTGCATCGACGAGATGTCCGTAGTCATCACTCCAATGTGGTAATCAATGTCACGAACGTGGAACTGACTGATGAACTTATTAAATGAAGCTGCAACTTTCTGCTGCTCGTCAGACATCGAACCTGAGTTATCGATGACGAACACTATATCAGCGGGACGCGTGCGATCTAAAGGCACTGAGATCTCTTGCACCACATCCTCGTATAAACTTGAAGGAGGAGGTGTGGTCGTCACAATCACCACTGGAGGAATCGTTGGAGGGGCCGTCGTCACGACAACAACCGGAGGACTCGTCGTAGGATCCACTTGGACCGCATCCAACTGGTCCGCGACATTCGGTGTAAAAGCGTACTGCTCATTACAACCTGTCACTAATGTCATCATGAGGGCTGCCGCGGTGAGGTGCTTGTAGAAATATCGCTTGTCGTCCATAAGATTTTTTCTCCTTCGAAATAAACTTTCTCTACCAGGAGGTATCGCAAGCGGGGTGCCACTACTAAGTGGTTAAAATGCTTGAAATTTTTCGGACACGGTTCGGTAATTTGTCGCTAGATTCTTTGACAGGTCTGAAAAGACACACGTAAAACTGTGACTTATTTTGTCAGCTGACTAACTTACAGACTATGACTGGGGCACTTGTTGTAAGTTTTTTTCGTTTTTGAATTTCTCTTTATTCTTACACTCATCGGTCACATCGGCTTCCGTAAAGCCAAGTTCATCATCCCAGATCTCGCTTTGGACTTTTGGATCGGTAGGAACTTGTCCCCACTCCCAAACTCTTCCAGCGACTTTCTTTTCTTTTGCTTGTTTAGAGAGCCACTGCTGGTACTGAGGGTTAATGTTTCTCCATACCATATCCTCGCTTGCAATATCATAAATTTCAATTTCAAGAAGCTGAACATTATCAATCATCTGTGAAACTATCTTTATAATTCTGTTTGTAATCGCAGATAGAATAGTATCTAAGTTCGAACCTAACGTTTTTAACCTCTGATCAATGGACTTGTAGAACGCGGGCATTGGAGCCCTCCACTCTTTCACCCACTGTGCACCCTTTGCGATGACATGCCTTTTCGAATATGCCCGGTATGCGGTTTTCTTTTCTTCGTAAAGAGCATTAGACTCTGTCTGATGGGCTCTAAACTCAGGCGATCTCAACCATTCAAGAAGAACCAGATTGGGAACTGAATTTTTCTTTCTAAGCGTAGAGAGAAGTAACCGGTAGGGTTTAGTCTGCTGAGCGGGTGTGAGTTTTTTATACCACACGATCACAGGAAAATATTTTCGCTTGAAATAGACAGCATTCTTAAGTGCCCGCGCATACTGACAGAGTTCAAAAAGTGAAATAGAAGCGACGAGTGGTGCCTCGGGAGCAAAGACTCTCGATAAGTTACTTTTCTGAACGTTAAACGAAGCCCCAATGGCCTCTTTACGCTTACCACTGAGAAGAAGAGCCCATCCTAAGTCTGACATCGCAGTCGCTAGGTAATTAGAATCTCTAGGAATAAGTCTTAAAATATTTCCAGAATGTTCGTACTTTTTTAACTCGTAAAGTGTGCGGGCGTACATGATGACCACAGTGTCTTGATCTTCTGAGAACTCAGATGGCAGTTGCTTCTCTTCAATGAATCGCTTCCAATAAGGAACAACTTCTTCGTACTTATGCTCGCGCTGAAGTAGAAGTGCTTTTGCATAGGCTTGATAAGGCTCTTCAAAAGCAAGCGCCTCGATAATCTGTCTTGCCTCTACCGGATCGAATTTATTGAGGAGCTCTTTCACCCGAATCACCATAGCGTGAGCAAGCGCTCTACGTTCAGTAGGCTCTAAGTTAGGAAGCTTCGACAGAGTCTTAAATGTATCTAAATGCCCTACTTCAAACTTAAACGTAGGAAACTGCTTCTGAATTTCATTCATACAACCGATCGCAGCTGCAGTGGCAAAATGAGGTCGATCCTCTCGATAGGAACGCTTGAGGATCTCTGAGAATTTTTCATGAGCGATATGATAAAGTTCACTCGTTAGATAAGCTCTTGCTTTCAGAAATACACCCACTTCACGCATCGTAACGTTCTTACTCGTTGTCTCTAGTTCGAAACCGATACGAAACTGCTCGGGGCCTTCAATTTTATCATCTATCGCCGATCGGGCTAACTTTACTTCCTCAGCAGGCAGAGTTTCTGCAAACCTGATCCGCTCATTCGAAGTGCACGGAGCAAACACCGTCGTAGCAACGTGCCCTTCGTCTTTCGCGGATGCAAGGCTGTGCGTGAATAGGATGGCTGAAAATAGGGCCGAAAATAGTGGATGAGTCGAAGTTATTCCGAAGTATGATTTCATGATCTAGCGACCTCCGAGGGTTCTAAACAAGAACGGATAGGTCACTTTTACATCGATACCTTTGTGAGGTTTCGGGAAAGCCCAGCGCACAAGATATGAGCGTAAGCACTCACCTAAATCAGAGTCAGAGACGTCCGTTCTCGCTCGGTCCACTGACGCCGAAGTTACTTGGCCATTTTTATTGATCGTAAATGCTAGATACACCTTACCTTCAACTTTAGACGATCTTCTCATGGCGCTATCATAGCAAAGTCGGACTTTGTCTTGATGCGCGTGTATGACTCTACCCACTTGTTCTTTAGTTAATCCACCATCATCATCAAGCTCAGCAAGCGCGGAACCGAGCGCTACTCCGCCGCCTACTCCTGAAAGTTGTCCTTTAACTCCATCCGAGTAGCCCACACTAGGCGCACCTTTAACGGCGGCATTTCTATCTCCTCCGAAGCCTGCAATTTTAGAGTCTGTTTGTTTCAGGTTAGAAATATTAATATTAAGACCTCCCATAGAAGAGGCAAAATTCTTGAGATCTCCAGAGAGTTTGGAAGCAGCGTTTTTAGGTTGAGCGTTATTTACTAACTGTTTATTATCTAAAATCTTAGATAATCCACCCTTCATGAGTCCCGCGTATAGATTTTTTACCTGCTGGATTCTGGCTTGCTGAGCTTTCGAAGCTTTAGGGACGGCAATACCTTTAGGAATAATTAGCTCCTTAGGTTTCGCAGGACTCACCTCCTGGCTCTTTGCTATTGGGGTTTCTTTTTTCTCTTCTTGTTGTTTAACCGGCGACTCTAGCTTACGAACTCGCCGCTCTTTTTTAGTAAGAATCTTAACCATCTGCGGTGAAATCACTTCTTCTACGACTGGCTTAGGAGAGAATTTCTCCCAGAGCATCAAGAGAAGGATCAGGAGCGCAATCACCGCACCGTTTCGTACGACCCTTTTGGTTTCAGGATCAAGGCCCGTAGAAATGAACGTGGGGTATCCGGCAAAATCATAGACCCCGCCAAAGCTCCACGTTACCGCGCCATCACGAATCACAATTTTGTAGAAATCGACTTCTTTTAAGACTTTTTCTTTGTCTTTAGAGAGTTTAGTAACCTCTCCTTTATGATCACGAAGAGCTAAACCGTCTTTTCTTGCAGTCACCCTCACAAAGCCATCTCTTTGCTCGCACACGAAACACTCTTGTCCACGTGAAACGGCGACATATGGCCAAGAGACGATTGTCTCTTGAATACTCCACCCATTCTCACTTCTATATACGGTAAACTCGGTCTTCTTCGCCCGAGTTACCTCTGCTTCCTGAGTCGTATCTGAAAGATTGGGTCGATAGATGGACTTTATCTTAAGCGCGATATCCCCGTAACCCCTGCGGTTAAATTTGATCTGAATGCCTTTAATCGCTTCCTCGGGAGCAAGTACCTGGGTGTGTGCATTTGCAACCTCACCCTCTATCAGACTTAAACTTCGAATACGTACCGCTCCTGACTTAGACTTCTCTAAAACCCAAAGTGCTCCCCGGTCGGTCACTCCTAGCTTCATGGGTTCTCTGGGGTCCCAGGTCTGGTTTAAGGTACGACCTTGAAATTTCGTAGAAACTAAGTATTTTTCAGCACTCATTTTAAGTACTCCAGCTCTTTAAGCATTTGATTCGTTTCTTCTTCGAAGTCGGCGCGCTTATGATACAGTTTCTGCCGTGTATCTTTATCAGCTGAACCGCTTTGCAATAAACTTGTATAGTCCTTACCGGTCAGGCCCTCGATAATCTTTTCTTCAAAATCAAGCTCTTTACGCCTTGGCCCACTTACAGGTTCGGGAGCTTTCACGCTCTTAGGTGTTTCTTGTTTTTTCCGAGGTGGGGTCTCTGCTTGTAAATTCCCAAAGCCTAGTAGTCCCATCAGTAATCCAAATAAATAGATCTTCTTCATGGCTTAGTGCCCTTCTTATTCGGGTTCTTGTTTGAGGTAGGAACTCGCTCCGCTTCTTCTTTACGCTTGCGTTCCTCTTTCGCTGAATTTTTTGCGGTCTCTAAACGTACCGCTTGAGCGGCGTAGGCCTCTTCACCGAATTTATAAGCTCTTTGCGCGTTACTCTGAGAGATTTTTACACTTTCAGACTTAATTTTTTCGACAAGGGCAAAAAGTCGCTCAGAATTCAGAGACTGAATCGCACGATTGATAAGCACCGAATAACCCTTAGATACAAGACCTTCATCATAGGTTTGAAGCTTGGACTCAATCCAACTCGCCATATCAGAACCTAACCCAAGACTTTCTAGACTTAGCCACTGCATCACCACCAGATCCTCTGGCAAGAGTCCGATTTGATCAGACTGCTGAGATTGTGAGAATTGAAAGAAAAACGAAGTCGTCTTTGCACGTTTGGAATTTAGTGCTTGGTACCACGCATGGTTCTTTGCATCGGATGACAATTGATCAACAAGAAAACTATGTTCATCGAACGAATAGTCTGCGATCACAAAATCTTTTCCAAACACTTGATCAGCAGATTCATCTCTATAAGTCGTCAAAAGACCAAACGCTTTTGCAAGCTCCCAAGATTGCATGCCTAGTGCTTTTACCTTTTCCTCAATTGGCTGCACCGCCTGAGCAAGCGCAGACTTCAGAACTTGTGCCTCTTCTGCTTTAAAGCTCTTAGGTACTGGAACCGCATCGACCTCAGTTTTTACTTTAGAGTATCCCGCGGATAGAATTCCTAGAAGTCTCGTTCTAGCCTCTGGAAGCGGAAGCTTTACAAGCACTCCCACAACACTCTCTAAACCTAGAACTTCTTTTGTCCGTTTTTCTAAGGATCCTTGAAGTCTATCAATACGATGATCTACTTGAGAAAGCTCTTCGATCGTATCGAGTTTCTTTCGAATGACCTGAGGTACGACTTCGTTCAAGATCGCTAGACCTTCCGTCTTTGAAATTGGATCTAAGCTATCAAACGATGCCAAGAGATCGTCCGAAAGTTGTTTCAGAACCGAGTTCGGCAACTGATTTCCTTTTGTCATCGCGGCGATGTACCACGCTCCACGCACGTCCCTAGACGCCTTACTGCCCCGTTCGATCAACTGCCACGCTGTCATTCTGTCTTTGGCTGCGCCACGCGAGTAAGAGAAAGCAAGCATTCGCTCGCAATCACTAGCAGTAATACCTTCGTTACGCCTTCCGCAGAAATCAGGACTCTCAAGAAGCTGCCTCTCAATATCCAAGTCTTCCGAGTTAGAGCCTAAGAGAAATATTTTCTTCTTTAAACTTGGAAGCTCTTGATTCGAGAAACCTCTACGTTCTTCAGGAAGTTTTAAAATCTTTAAATAGGTCTCAAATGCATCCTTGAATTTAAACTGTTTTTCACTGCTCTCCGCGCGCACTGCAAAAACGATCCCAGCCACTTCGTGATCTGGCTTCATCGCTATCACTTGCTCTAGGTGCTTCACTGCCACGTCAATTTGCTTCAACTCATAGGCACTGCGTCCCATCATGGCTAAGACATCAAGCTTATGATTCGTGCCTGGATAGAGCTTTAGGTGCTCCTCACCAAACACAAGGGATTTAGGATAGTCTTTATTTTTAAAGTAATTAACGGTGATCTTGTAGTGTGAGTCTCTTTCTAGGCTCTCGAGCTTTTTCTTGAATTCGCCAACTGCTACATTTGGCATTTGTTGAAACCGAATGGAAAGTTTTCGTAAAGCGACCCACGCCTCACTCGCAAGAAGGGTGTCCATGATGAGGGCACAAGTCGACGGCGTGAGTTTAGACTGCGGCCTTAGCCCTACGTAAAATAGCATTCGCTTATACGCTGCCTCTACATCAGAATACGCATAGACGAGCCTGTTGGCTTCAAACAATAACTGATCCATGGTTTCGTTTTTACCAGCCGGGGAAGCCGCCACCTCATCTACCCACTTGATCCATTCCGTAACGTCTTGAGCGAGTTTTCCCTTAGGATGAGAGAGAGCGACAGCTTTAAGCTCTTTGGGTATAACGCCTTTCTCGCGGAAATAATCGTAACGTGCTGTGATCGCACGTGTCCGGGCTTGCTCGCGGAACTCTAGCGACTTTACAATAAAAAGCTTCGCTTGATAGACCTCAGTGAATGCTTTCTGGGCGTTGTCCCAGTCTTTCATCCCAACATAGAACTCTCCCATTTTAAATCGAACTTTCGCTTTCAACTCATCTTTGGGATCCGTGATCAACATGTATGAGGAGAGTGATGTGAGGTAGGGACCTGAAATTTCTTTATAGTGAGAGGGGTTAACGTTTGCTTTCGGTAGTGTTGCAAGAATTGCTTCTGAGAATTTTAGTATGTTTAACTTAAATTTTTTGAACGCTTCGTCTGACTGAGCGCGGGATCGAAAACTAGGATTCTTAGAAAAGAAGACTCTAAAGTCGGACTCAAGCTTGTTATACTCAGGGTAGTTTTTCCAACCCAAAATCGCATCATAGGCAGCTACCAGAGTTGCAAGTGAATCGAAGTTATTCGGAGCTTTTGCAAGTACGGTATTCTTCCACTCAACCACTTCGTTTTGTAAGTCTTTTGTGCGTAAAACAAGAATAAATGTCTCAGATAGTTTTCCGTAAATACGGCCAGACTCTAGTCTTCTAAAATAGTCTAGCGCGTGGTCTAAGCTGTAGCCAGGCACTTGTTTCGCAAATGCGGTACCATAGTAAGTCCCAACTATTAGGATAGCATCCTCGTAGTGAATACTTTTTTCTTTATCTGGAGCTTTCCGATGGTAGGCAAGGAGCCACTCGGCTTTCTTTAACGCCTCTGCGAATTGATCAAGCCCAAAATACGCTTTACCCTGACGCTCAACAACCTGCCAAACAAGGCCTTGGTGATCTTTTGTAAGATCAACTGGCTGCAGTATCTTCAGAACGTCATGAAATTTTTGTGATTCAAAAAGAAGGTCTGCGGCAAAGAGTCTGACTGTGATGACTTGTTCGCCTCTAGGATAGATCGCGATATAGTCGTAGTAGTCTCGCAATGCTAAATCTTTTTTGCCAAGTTCCTGGTAAGCTCTTCCTCTTTTTACCAGGGCCTCGCTATTGCCTTTAAATTTGGGAAACTTAGTTAGTAATTCTGTGGTGTGTTCAATGACCGCATAAAGAAGCTCTCTATGCCTGGCTTCGTAGCGCGGCGAATTCCCTGTGCTAACTTTAAGTCTGAAATAGTTCTCAGTCGCGCGCCACTCCATATCTGAGAGACGCCAGATCAGCGCTGGTTCATCTGCTCGTCCTCGCTTCAGTTTCAGCACTCGCTTCAAGTTTGTAATTGCTGTCTCTCTGCTCGCCACCGCAGCATAGTCAACGACAATATCTTTCTTGTCTTGGGAGAGATTTTCGAAGCCCGTCCGCTGAGGCCACGTCTTAGGAAGATTCGCCTCTCTTGATTCTAAAGTTTTCTCGCGAGCTTCTACGGTCTTTCGCGGTGAAAGAATTTGTTCGGCTTGAATTTCACCAATTGGAAGAACTAGGAGTAAAAGTGATGCCGAACGTAATGATTTCATCTCTATATTACTCCGGTTGTACCACCACTAATTTAAAATCAGTGAAATCTTGTACTGACGCAGAAGCAAGTACTTGCTTCAATAATCTATAAGGTACTCTTTTATCTGCCATTACGAGGAGTTTAGAGTCTTTCTCTGCCCTCGCAGATACCTCATTTCCTGCCGCAGCAAGAATCTGTTGTCGCTGTCGCTGCTTCTGCATCTGAGAGACGAGTTCTGGAATCGTTCCGTCTGGTGCAATCGAAGCGGGGTCACTAGGGACGAAGTTACTTAAACTAATTACCGGCTCACCTTCCATTAGAACTGCGCTTGCATGAATTTCAACACGTAAAGCTTCCACTTGTTCTTGGCCACCGACAGCAGTTGGAAGTTGGGTATCCTTACCAATAGAAACGCTAATAGAGCTCACCGAAAAACTTTTAATCAGAAATACGAGTAGAATCGTAAACACATCGGCCATTGAAGTAATCTGTAAGGCCACTTCTTCATTCGCACGCGGACGTTTTGTTCTCTTAACACCGCCAGCGCTTCTTGCAGGACCTGCTCCTACGTTCATGATCAGAATCCTCCTAAGACAAGCGAAGGCATCACAGGTCTAAGTTTTTCCATGGTTCTCACAACAGCCTCATAAGAGATGTTGTCTTCCGCAAGGATGGTCACTGAGTCTATCGATGGAAATCTTGTTCTGATTTCTTTGACCTTCTCTGTGACTTCTTCAGGAGATTTAAACTTTTCGTCCGACTTCATCTTACCATCCACGACGAGTTGGTACACATCACCTGCTCGTAAGGTTATCTCTACTGTGATGGGTGGTGGCTGAACATCTGAGCTCGGAGCACTGGGAGCAAACCCTGCGTCGAAAATCGAAACTGAAAGGTAGGCAGCTGAAGCTAGTAGGAAGGTGATGAGTACTGTAAAACAATCGATAATAGGGGCCAGATTGAGATCGAAGTCAGTCGCTTGAATTCTACGGCTCATAAATCACCCTCCTTTCACTAATGCTTTTTAAGCTGCGTTGCCTTTGTTTAGATCAACGCCATATCCGCGCTGTCTTAGAATGTCAGTCGTAGTTAAAACAGTTTGGTCGAACTCAGCCATCATGTGATTTGTCCTGTTCATCAGAATACTAAACAATACCATACAAGGGATCGCGAGACCGAGACCGAACACCGTGGCATTCATCGCTGTGGAAATACCTTGCGTAAGTAGCGCTGCTTTCTGTTGAGGATCTGCGAACGAAACAGCTTTGAAGGATTGAATCAGACCCAAAATAGTTCCAAACAAGCCCAACAAAGTAGCGACGTTGGCAATCATGGAGAGAAATCCTGTGAGCTTACCCACTTTTTCTGCCATCTCGCTAGCCACTAGATTCATTCCATCTACGACCATTTCTTCTGGTAAGTGACTTCTGACGAGTCCCTCTCTGACGATGATCGCAACTGGTTTTGATTTATATTGATCACATAGAGCGACAGCCTCTTGATTCTTATCCGCAACCACTAAGTCACGAATCTTAGCCAAAAAGGCCTGTCTTCCGGGCATAGCGTAAGTTATAAACAAACGCTCGAACTTCAAAAAAGCAATTGCGATCGCTGCAACCGCCGCAAATAAAATCGGCGCAACGTGCCCCAAATTGCCAATAGCAAAATTAATAAACTCTTCCATCTCAATATCTCCTTCGCAGCCTCTATCGTCGAACGATCAGGAAAACATGAGAGAAATTAGTAACAAAAGACTAAGACATTTAAATACTTAACGACAAAATTTTATCTACAACTTAAATTTGACTAAATTGCCAAATAACAATCGTATCTGAAATTTTAGTTTCTTCTACGGTAGGTAGACGCCCACTCCAACTTGAATCCAGTTAGTCGTTAGTGATCTGGTTGTTGTTGCAGTATACTTTTCTGTGTGCTTCATCAGTCGGTAGTCAGCTAGTACGAAAAAATTCTGAGTCAGATAGATCTGCTGACCAATACCTACGTAAGGAGCAATTGGGGAATCTCCGTTTTGTGTTTTTAAACGCCCAAATCCGCCGATAAGGTGTAGATCGTAGTAAATGATTTTTTTTCCAGTGAGACTGAGTTTTCCGTAAATAAGAGAGCCACGTAATTCTGCGTTTATCATATTCTCAAGGGGATTAACGACGGGAGTGAAATTCTGTTCGATTGCTTGGTTTCTGGCGGCAGAGTTCTTCGTGTTTGCCGCAGTATATCCTACGTGGGCGCTAAAAAACTCATTAAAATGATAACCTAGCATTCCAGTATATGTCTTCTGGTTCATAAATGGGTCATCGGAATAAAAACCGTATCTACCAGAAATTTCTACTCTGCCCTTCTTCTTATAGATTCGGTTTTGCACTACATCCATCATATCCTCGTTGCCCACAGTCCAATATTTTTTCTTGAGCGACTGAATCTCTATCCGCTCGGGCAGCGTACCTGCCTCGTCATTGGCAGAGGTTTCTATCTTGAGGGGCCCTGTGGATTGCGTCGGTGGTTTCGGAGTTGCTTTCTGAGCAAGCGCCTCTCTAAATACAGATGCGCAAAGAGTGAACGTCAATAAAACTACAAAAGGAACTTTATTTTTATACATATATAGACTTTAAAAAAATCTGGAACTCAATCAAGCTAAAAGTTACCAAGGACACAATAATAATCATGAGCGACAAAAATTACCTGGCTAAAGACGGCAAAACTTTCGGACCCTATGATTCAAAATCCTTAGACGCACTGAAGAGCTCAGGCGAATTTTATACCTATGAGTGGGTATGGGACGGGGTGTCTCCTAATTGGGAGCCGGTACCCCGTAAAATGAAAGGTCCTCCACCGATGCCGGCACAAGCCGTCCCTCAAGACGACAAAAAACCGACGACGTCGAAAAAATCGAAAACTCTCAAATCCTACTGCTCTATAGCATTCGATAATCGTACCACTCTCAGCGCAGATCTCAGTGACGTCCATGACTCAGGCGGGCGATTGACCTCATTACACTCGACCGCACAAGCTTTTCCTAAGGGTGCTATGATATGGCTTGATATTCTGGACGAAGAGACAGACCAGGCTGGTAAGGTCAAAGCGAGAGTAGAAGCTGCATCGTGTACCGAAGGAAGATGGATTTACACAGTGTCTTGGTCGAAATTCCCATTCTAAGTGTAAGCTATTTGACGTAATAGGATTTCTTGGAGCTTCGATTCCTCTTATAGCGTCTTTAAATTTTTCCTGAATCCATATTCATTCTTCGCTAAAGCAAGACACCCTTTCCACCGAACGGTTCCTCAGACAGAAACCACCAAGAGAAGGGACTACAGTTCATGGTGACAAATTACGAAGGCGACCCAATTGAGATTCCAACCTCGTTACCGATGCTTCCGGTAAGAGACATAGTCGTATTTCCATATATGATTATCCCACTATTCGTGGGGCGTGAATCATCTATTCGTTCAGTAGAAGAGGCCCTAGGTAGACCTGATAGACTTATCCTCCTCTCATCGCAGAAGGATATTTCTGACGAACAACCCACTCCGGAAGGAATCTACGAGCTCGGCACCGTAGCCATGATCATGCGTATGCGCAAACTTCCTGACGGTCGAATTAAAATATTAACCCAAGGTCTATGTAAGGCCAAAATCAAGAACTTTAAAACCACGGATCCTTTCTATGAAGTGAGTGTAGAAAAAACTCCTGATCTCGACGGTACTCATATCCCAGAGGCAGAAGCCCTTATGCGGACTGTAAAAGAGCAACTCGAACGAGTCATCGCTCTAGGGAAACAAGTAAGTCCGGACATCCTCATGGTTCTAGAAGACATCCAAAATCCAGGGCGCATGGCTGATCTAGTCGCAAGCAATCTAGGATTAAAAGTAGCTGAGGCCCAAGACATCCTTGAAACCTTAGATCCGATGCTAAGACTCACCAAAATGCACGAGATACTAACGCGCGAAATAGAAGTGCTTACCATCCAGGCTAAAATTAGATCTCAAGCTAAAGATGATATGCATAAGTCGCAAAAAGAATACTTCCTGCGCGAACAAATGCGTGTAATCAAAAATGAACTTGGCGACGGCGATACGAAGGGCGAAGAGTTCAATGATCTCCGCGAGAAAATCTTAAAATGCAAAATGCCTCAAGAAGTCGAAACCGAGGCGATGAAGCAAGTAGCACGTTTAGAGAGGATGCATCCTGATGCTTCGGAGGCATCAATGCTGAGAACTTATATCGATTGGCTGATAGAGACACCGTGGTCAAAATCGACTAAAGATAATCTCGATCTCACTAACGCAAAACGCATTTTAGACGAAGATCACCACAATCTAGACAAAGTAAAAGAGCGTATTTTAGAATATTTAGCGGTTCGTAAACTAAAAGAAAAAATCAAAGGCCCTATCCTGTGCCTATCTGGACCTCCTGGAGTAGGTAAAACAAGTTTGGGTAAATCTATTGCAAAGTCCATGGGACGAGAGTTCGTAAGAATCAGTCTGGGCGGCGTAAAAGACGAAGCGGAGATTCGTGGTCACAGAAGAACTTATGTCGGTGCACTACCAGGACGTATCGTGCAAGGCATGAAGCAGGCTGGAACTAATAATCCGGTTTTCGTGCTCGATGAGATCGATAAACTAGGAAACGATTTTAGAGGTGATCCTGCGTCTGCTCTCTTGGAGGTTTTAGACCCAGAACAGAATCACACCTTTAGAGATCACTACTTGAACGTGAATCTCGATCTTTCGAACGTGCTCTTTGTTGCAACATGTAACGTACTAGAGAACATTCCGTCTGCCCTAAGAGACAGAATGGAAGTCATTCAACTTTCTGGATACACTGAAGAAGAAAAATTCTCCATTGCAAAGAGGTACACAGTTCCAAAACAAATCACTGAAAATGGTTTAACAGGAGAACTCATCAGCTTTGAAGACGACGCGCTGAAATCAGTAATATCTGGCTACACCCGAGAAGCAGGACTTCGTAACTTAGAGAGACTGATCGGCACTTTATGTAGAAAAACAGCACGCTATGTTGCAGAAGGAAAAACATCAAAGACCTTAGTGAATACTCAACAGGTTGCGAAGTTCCTAGGCCCCGCTCCATTTTCTAGAGAAGACGAACAGGAACAGGATGAAGTAGGTATTTCTACTGGACTTGCGTGGACATCAGTGGGCGGCGAAATATTATATGTCGAAGCGACCGCCACAAAAGGCAAAGGCTCTATTTCGCTAACTGGCCAAATGGGTGATGTCATGAAAGAGTCTGCTCAAGCAGCACTAGGGCTGATTAAGTGGAGAGCCAAGGACTTTGGTTTAGATGAAGATATTCTACAGAACACCGATATTCACGTCCATTTCCCACAAGGTGGCATTCCAAAAGACGGCCCATCCGCTGGGATCACGATGGCAACCGCGATCTTATCTCGCTTAACTGGGCAACCGGTTAGAAAAGACGTCGCTATGACAGGTGAAATCACTCTCACTGGAAGAGTCCTTCCTATCGGGGGTCTGAAAGAGAAATCTCTGGCAGCTATGAGACATGGTATTAAGACGATCATCATTCCAGAGAAAAACAAGAAAGACTTAGAGGACATACCTGAAGAGTATCGTAGAAAACTTATCTTCGTTCCTGTAAAAACAATCGATGAGGTTTTAGAGATCGCTCTTACATCTAAGCTAAAAAAGGGCACGGAATCAAAGAGAACAACGGCTACAAAGCGCAGATTAGGCGGAGCGGCGGCTGCAGCGGCAGCGAAGGGCAGGTCTTCTTAGGTCTAGCTGAAGAATGAAATTAAAACAAATTCACCCGCTGACAATGCTCTAAGGTCGTAGTACTGTCTCTCGTATCTAATGGAAGCTCAGTGGTATTCAACAGAAGTACTTAGTGTTTTGGCCTTAATTGCAATTTCTGCACTCATGTCTTCGAGCGAAATTGCGATCTTTAGCTTAACGCAACTTCAGCTCAAATCTTTGAGAAAAGTTTCATCACACACCAAGAAACAAATTCAACATCTTCTGAAAGATCCCGCTGGACTACTGCTTAGTATTCTGATCACAAACGAACTTGTAAATATCTCACTCTCAGCAATCGTGTCTCGTTTTGTTTCAAGAAACGAAAGCTACGTGACAAACGTCGCAAACCAGTTTGAAATTTTTGCGTACCTTCCGACCTGGGTCACACAAGTAGGAATGGCTACACTCCTATCTACTCCGATCATTGTCCTCCTATGTGAAGTAACGCCAAAAATCGTCGGAGCCACCCTCAATCAAAGCTTAGCGCCGCAAGCATCCTTTGGACTGTTGCAACTTTATAAATTCTATACCCCACTACGCGTTGCCTTTAAATCTCTCGCCAGAGGAGCACTTTTTCAGCCGGAGATTCGAAATCAACACAAAGATAAAATAAAACACGAAAGAGATATTCTTACCCTTTTAGAAGATGCAACCAGAACCGGGCTCGTTAGAAATACTGAGCTAGAGCTGATTAAAAACATCTTAGAACTTGATGATATTCCTGTAAGAGAGGTGATGACGCCTATCGAAAGCGTCATTTCATTCCCACACTCCACCACTTTAGATCAGGCTTGGAACAAAGTAAGATCAAAGAAGAGCGGCCAACTCTACTCGCGCATCCCAATCTATTCCACAGATCCCAGGAAAATTATCGGAATCATCCATTCGAAAGATTTACTTATTGCGCGCTTAAGCGGGGAAGACTTCACTCAGTCGGTCGTACGGTATATGTGGCGACCGCTTGAAATAGATGACACGACACTCCTAAGTACTGCGTTTAGAAAAATGCGTGTCTTTAAGACGCATATGGCGGTTGTATATCTACATGGAACCAGAGACCGTAGCCATTCTGCAATCGGAATCATCACGATGCACGACGTACTTCACGCTCTACTAGAGGAGTATAAAATTTCGTCCACTACGAAACAAGGGTCACAAGGATCAACCGTATGAATCTATCCTTGTTAACCTTGGCCATCACCATTCCTAGCTTGCTCGTACTACAGGGATTTTTCTCAGGTAGCGAACTTGCGCTAATTTCTGCTGATGTGATTACGCTGCGTGCGCGAGCACTCACAGGCTCTATTCCTTACCGAATCGCACTATGGCTAAAAACACACCCAGAACGAATCTTTTCTGCAACTCTTCTTATTACCTCAAGCTGTGTTGTTCTGATTTCTACGCTAATCACTCTTTTCTGCATTTCCAACCTAGAGCATCGCGCGGAGTTCTGGAGTATCCTTGTTACCTCGCCGCTCGTTGTTTTTTTTGGAGAACTCTTACCGAAATCCTACTTTCAAAGAAATTCAGACCGTATTCTTCCACTGTCAGCCACGCTAGTTGCTACTGTTTATTTTCTATTCTACCCAGTGACGAGGCTTCTGACTTTTTACACTTCTTTTGTTTCTAAGTTCTTTCGTCTTTTTCGAAAGCCCTATCATCAATATCAGTCAGATCCCCGAACCGAGATACTATCTCTCCTGCGATACGGCATCGACCAGAATGATCAGGTGGATAGCGAAACTTCAATGATTAGGAGAATCATCGAACTAAAGGGTAAAGTCGCAAAAAGCGTGATGATCCCGCTTATTCAAGTGGAAGCAATCTCTGAGTCATCCACCGTGAAAGAGGCTATGGAACGATTTAAGTTTCACAGGCACTCTCGAATGCCTGTTTTCTCAGGACGAGTCGATCACGTTGTAGGAGTGCTAGAAGTGTCAGACCTGTTTAACGCTCATGGGCCAGAGCAGTCTATCCGCTCTTTCTGGAACGAACCCCTTTTCGTAACCGAGAAACACGCCTTAGAGGACCTGATTGCAAAGATGTTTCTTGGGACCGCAAATCTTGCGATCGTAGTCGACGAATATGGTGGAGCCAGTGGCATTATTACCTTTGAAGATGTGATCGAGGAGATCGTGGGAGAAATCTCAGACGAACACGATGAGCAAACTGTTCAGATCTTAGACTCAGGCCCGCACAGTTGGCTGATTCAAGGTAGTCACGCCATTAAAGACGTACGAGAGCACCTTAATCTAGAACTCCCACACGGCGACTACGAAACCTTTGGTGGCTTTCTGCTGCATCTTTTTAAACGCATACCGGAGCCTGGCTCCAAGATCCAGTTTCAGATTGAAGACGACACCTATCAAGTCACTATTCGTAAAGCAAACAGGAAGCAGATTCTTTCAGCGCTCCTGATCAAACAGGTGCCTGATGCTACCTCGGAGTAGGCATTTTTTACATCTCACGTATTTATTTTATTGCTCTTAATCTTTAGGGGTATGAGCGAGAAACATCGAGTCCTTGTCGTAGATGATATTGGGTACGCCAGGCTAAAGATCAGGGAGAGCTTTGAGTTCCTTGGCCATACTGTGGTCGGAGAAGCCTCTCATGGCTTAGAGGCCCTTGCTTTAGTGAAAGACACTAAACCTTCCTTAGTTTCTCTTGATCTAGCCATACCAAGGTTGTCTGGGATTGAAGTTTTAAAAAGCATTAAGAGTCAAAATCCAGAAACGATTGTCATCGTCATCACAGGGATAGACGAGGTTGCCATCCATCAAGAGGTCATTGCCACTGGAGCCGATGCAGTGTTCACTAAACCTTTTGCCACGAAAGACCTGCAATCTTTCCTAGAGCTTAGTCAGGAACCGAAATCAGAGGAGAGTCTTGTTGCCTCATGATGCTTCTGTTAGGTAAAGGTTTATTTAAATTTATTGCGAAGCTTGCTGCAGTGGTGGCGTTTTCACTCACCTTGGGCCATTGGTTAGAGTGGAACCAGAAGTCATTGCAAGAGCATTGGTCTTCTCTCATTGGGCCACGACCAGACTGGCCGCACAATCTATCTTCTCAAATAAAGGCCCCCCGTGAAGGTATGGCCGCCAAAACTGAAGAACTTTTAAAATCAATCCAGATTCTTAAAGAGAACGAGCAGAAAAGACAAAAAGAGCTCGACCTGGTTACCCAAGTCGAGCCCTGATGACCCTACCCTTTACCCACTGTGAGGAGACCCTACAGTTGGATAAGAATTAAATTATTTGTTTACCGCACTACCGCTTGTAGTTGTATCAGATGTTACACCGGTTAAATTGTTTAATAATATTTTTGGTTTTTGGCCTGTGGGTGCGCCACTGGATCCGTTACACACCTTCGCCTTCTGGGCCAATACGCTCGTGGCAGATACTAATGAGAACACTACTGCTAAGGCCATTACTAATTTTTTCATAAAAACTCCTTTATCGTTACAACACTAAGTAGAGCAATGGACATGCCAAAGCGGTACCCGTGTATAGGATCTATATCGGCTCTGGAGAGAGAAACCTTAGAAAAACTGTACAATGAAGTGACACCCGGTTGCAGCTTAGTCACTCGAATCCTACTAGCTAGGTACTCTGTGACACATCCCCCAAGATCCTTGGGATCAACTCATTAGTCTATTCCAGAGAAATCAATTTTCGCTGGCTCAAGCAGTTTCCTTAGAGTCTGGTTAGATCGCTCTAAGTCTGCAGAAATTGCAGAGAGGCCAGGCGATGACGTATCCGGTGGGATTAGGTTTCCCTGCTGATCGTAGGAAAGCTTTAAGCTGCCTTTAGCTTTCTGGCTCACGGTGATTGGTCTTGAGGCATTATCGTAGGTAAAGTCGAATCTAGTGCCGGTCCCATCCACCATCGTGCTCATGCGATTTAACTTATCATAAACCATCGTAACGACATCCTTATCCTGACGAGCAGAAATAAGATTCCCGAGGGTATCGTATTTATACTGTGTCGTTGCTTTTTTACCCTCATCTGAAGGATCTTCGGTGACTTCTGAAATCTTGCCCGTAGCTTTATCATAGGAAACTTGGACGGTTTTCTGTACGGCTGGCTTAGTTCTAGAATCTGAAGTCACTTTGTTGACAATTCTACCAATTGAATCATAGGTGAACTTAGCGGAACGGGTATCTCGCTGAATCTCGATCGGATAGCCACTCTTTTCTTCGTAGATTTTTGTGGTCACTACCCCTTGACGATCTTCGACGAGTTTAGGAATCCACTCTTCCCCTGTTGGTTTAGTTTTTAAGGTGTAATCATAGCTGCTTTTAAACGTGTTAGTGCTGTCAGGGAGTTTGACTGCGACTGCAATTTTAAGGGAATCCGCTCCTCTAGGTTTCGAGTAGTCGTATGTAGTTAGCGATGAATCTGCGTCTTTCACAGATTTTACGTGATGAAAAAATTCTCCTTGTGTCGCATGATACTGAATCTCAATCTTGCCTGGCTTAGGTTTATCGTAAGAAATTTTCTGAAGATTATAATAGCCATCTTTAGAATACTCATATTGATAGGTCACCCCATCGAATCCTTTGGCTTGAATAAGTTCTGCGTTCGCATTGTATTTATAGGTAGCAACGTTCTTTCCCTCACCTTCAATGCGTTCGATATGGCCTTTCTTATTAAACGTAAAAAAAAGTTTTCTATTAAGTGAATCTACTAGTTTCTCAAGTTTACCGTTTTTATAGGTCAAACTTATGAAGTGTTTATTAGGCAGCTGAATACTAAAGAGCTGCCCTAGCTTATTAAATTTTTCTACAGTGCCGGTATCTGATACGCGTTCATAACCCGTAGCCGTGGACTTAATGAGCTGAAAGGGCGCACGTTCGGATCTATACTTCGTTCCTACTTGATACACTTTAGGTTTGATTTTTTTTAGCTTCGTAAACCTTGCGTATTCTTCTGCTCTAAAAAAAGATTTAGTCTGAAGTTTCGTCTTATAATCCTGAAGTGCAGCACTACTGTTTAGTTTGCCCTCTTTTTTGGCAAGACCCACTAGCTCCTCTATGGCTGCATCTAGATCCTTCTGTGACCAACCCTCGGGATAGAAAGGTATCTCCATGCCGCCACCATACTCGTGGACCACTACGGATCCATCGGCTTCTAGAGAAAGATAAAGCTCAAGCTCGTTTCCCCAACCCCAGCTGAATAATCCATTAAATGGCGACTTGGAGTTATAAACTCGAGTTAGCTCGAAATCATATCCACCCGGGTACGATACATCTGTTGCGGAAACATTGTAGTTACCGGTCCTAAGATTTACGAGCGATTGTGCTTGCGGAATCAAACAAATAACAAAGACCGTTCCTAGAATGAGAGACCAGTGTCTTCCTAACTTAAGCATATCGAATCCTTTCGATGCGTGAATGAGTCCTATACATCAATATGAGATAGTTTGCTTAGAATGAGAAACATCAAAATCGAAAATAATAAAACTATAGCAAGAACCATGATTCCGCCCGGTCGCTGAGTGAATCCTTCGAAGTCCTCAGGGGAGCTATTCATCGAGTAAGCAAGCATGAGTAGCGGTATGGCCGCCATGATTCTAGCGTTCATTTTGGGGGCGCCTGTGAGAGCGTCAATTTTTTTCTGCAGGTTGACTCGTTCCCTAATTGTTACCCCTAGAGACTCAAAGACTTCAGCCATCCCACCACCCACCTCACTTAGGATGACAACCGCAGTCACCAGAATTTCTACCTCGGGTGCAGCCATTCTTTTTGCGAGATTCTGATAGGCTTCTGAAATAGAAAGACCTCCTTGGGTGTTCTGATTCATCACGAGAAAAAACTCCTGCTGTACGACGCCGTCCATTTCTCTGATCACAAGCTGCATAGATTGCGGAAGAGCGAGTCCTGACTTCATACCACTAGCCATTAACGGAAGGGCGTCAATGAGTTGATTCACGAATTCATCAACACGCTTCTTATACAAATGATCAACAATCACCTTCGGCAGAAACCACCCTAAGAGCGCAAGCACAACACCGATAAAACATCCTAGTTTTAAGTTAGGAAGCGTGACCGCGATGGCAACAAGAGGGGGCCCAACAAGAACTGCCATCAGGTAGGTCATGACCTGCTGAGAGTTCACTTTCTTCTGCATCTTGGTAAGCGTATCTACAATGTGATCTCTGGTGGCGACAGATCGAAACGTAAACCAATCCAAAATTCTCTCAGACTGCAAATATGCCAGGTATCCGAATGAACAGAAAAAGGCAAAAAGAGCTAACATGATCAAGGACCGATCGTTTGTCATTTGGATGCAAAGATGCCTTTAGGTAGCTTAATACCTTTGGCTTCCATCTCCTTTACAAAAGGGGGGATGAGTCCGCTTGGAACAAACCTGCCGATGATTTTACGATTTTTATCCAGACCTTCGGTTTTATACAGAAACACATCTTGAAGAGAGATCGTGTCTCCTTCCATACCGGTGACAGCAGTGATGTGAGTTACTTTTCTGGATCCATCGACCAGTCGTTGTTGTTGTACGACTAGGTTCACAGCGGATGCGATGTTTTCTTTTATCGCTTTCAAAGGCAAGGCAACACCAGACATCATGACTAGGGTTTCTAACCTAGCAATACTCTCTCTAGGATTATTCGAGTGCACCGTGGTTAAACTTCCAGCGTGACCGGTGTTCATCGCTTGTAGCATATCGAGTGCTTCACCACCTCGGCACTCTCCCACCACGATACGATCTGGTCGCATTCTTAAACAACATTTAATGAGATCTCGGATGGTAACCTCACCTACTCCTTCTGCGCTTTTTGGTTTTGTCTCAAGGCGCACCACATGCTCCTGAGCGAGTTGTAATTCCGCAGAGTCCTCAACAGTAATGATACGCTCAGAGGCTGGAATAAAGTTAGAAAGAACGTTAAGAAGAGTGGTTTTACCAGACCCTGTGCCTCCTGAAACCACGATGTTTAATTTTCCTTCTACGCAACACCGCAAGAAATCTGCGATCTCTTCCGTCATAGACCCGTAGGCTACGAGGTCTTTATAAGTCACTCGTTTTTTCGGGAATTTTCGAATGGTAATCGTAGGGCCTCTTAGCGCAAGTGGGGGTATAATCACGTGCACCCGTGATCCGTCTGGCAACCTGGCGTCGACGTACGGAGTTGTCATATCTACTTTTCGTCCAAGCGGGAGAACGATGCGCTCAATGATTGTGCGCATCTGTTGCTCGGAGGTAAACGTGACGGGACAAATGCCTGGCTTACCAGCACGCTCGATGTATATCTGGTCTCTAGCATTCACCATAATCTCTGATACTGAATCATCCGCTAGAAGTTCCTCAAGAGGCCCAAGACCTATCGCCTCATCGACCACTTCTTTCACCATCTTAGCTTTTAACTCGCGTGTCCCGAGTAAACTACCCACATCTTCCTTAGCCATCACAGCAGAGACAGCTTGTGTGGTTTTTTCTCTCATGATCTGCGCTTCTCTTGGATCATACTTAGACGGATCAAGCTTACTGAGATCAAGCTCATCTACTAGACCTTTAAGCAGCCTAAGGCGCATCGCACTCCATGGATCCATCACGGGGAGACCCCCCATCATGGGAGATCCGCCAGTGGAGGACGCTGACGCCGTTTGGGCTTGGGCTTTTGCTGCAATACCCTGGGGTTTCTTAAGTTTACTTAAAGTCTCTAGTAACTGAGATTGCTGAATTTTTCTTACGAGATCATTGTAAGCCCGTGTAATTGGCGCTTGAGGAGCTAAGAGACAGACGGGCGTGCTCCTTGCTAAAGCTGCTTCACACGAGACCGGATCTTCCGGAATCATTGCAAAAATAGCTTTATTTAAGTTCTTCTGAATAAACTGGGGATTGATAGTTTGCGATGGACCCACTCGGTTGACGATGATTTGAATCATCTCCTGCGGGAATAGCATCTCCGTTAAACGACTCATAATTTTCTTCGTTTGATTGAGCACTATCATGTCTGGAGTGGTGACGACTAAAATAGCGGACGCAAACTCTAAGACCTTAAGCGACGCAGGGTCAGAAAGATTACCGCAATCTACCACCACAAGCTGAAACACACTGGTGACTGATTTTAAAAAACGTCCTAGTCCCTCAAGATCAATGTCTTTTGCCGTGCTAGAGTCTTTCGGTGCAGCGATAAAGCTATAACCTTGCGCTGCGTTTGCCATAAACGGAGCGAGTGCTTTCGGATCCAAATTTCCAGCAGGCATCCTTGAAACATCCACGATTGATTTTGAAGTCTGCTGTCCTAAAATGAAATTCTGATCTCCCAGACTTACAAGATCTAAGTCAATAATAAGTGGGCGCTGCTTAAAGTTCTGCAAAAAAGACACAGCAAAATTAGAAGCAAATACCGATTTACCTACTCCACCCTTACCTCCTACGACTGCAACTATATGTCCGTTAGCCATAGTAAATTACCTTACCTTCACACGAAAGTTTCGTTTCAATTCTTCGGAGCCTTGAGAAGCAGCCTCTAGAATCTCTGGAGTCAGAAACAGTACAAACTGTGTTTTAGTGCGGGTCTGAGCTTTCGACCTTTGGAGATTAAATATGGGCGCAGTCACAATTGCAGGACCAGCTCCTGGAGCAGCCCCTGCAACACCTGCTGCGGGATTCGAAGCCGCCGGCGGAGCCCCACCGTCTTTGTTAAAGTCTGTAGAGTTTCTCCCGTACTCGAGCCCTCCGATGGCAGCACTTTCGCCTGATTTGAGATAGAGGGAGGTTTTCACAGCACGTGTTGCACTGATGGTTGCTACGCCTGCTTGACCTGCAACAGAGCTATTTTTTGCGTCAATATCAATCGAAATATCCTCACTTTGGCCCACAATCTGGGGTCTCAGAAAAACCGATAGACCGATATCATTTGGTGTAACTGTAGAAGCCCCATTTACTCCAGTCGAAACAGTGGGAATACTGAGCTTGTCCTCAATGGTTCCCTCTTTCCCGCTTCTAATGATGATATTTCCTTGTTTTAAAACTCTAGCAAATCCTGCTGTCTGTGCGTTTTGTAACGTAGGAAATAGACTTGATAAAGTCGCTGTGAAAGTTGTAGCAGAACTACCTACTTGACCGTTGGTCTGCTGACCAAAACCGATGCTAGGATCGCTTGTAAATCCTGGAGCCCATCTAAATCCAAAGGTCCTGTTATAGTCTTTCGAAAGTTCAACAAAATAGAAACTCATTCTCACAAGCTTCTCTGCCTTCTTAGGTTCTGGCGGAGTTATGGTGAGTAGATTTTTGATCAAGGGTCGTCGCATCTCAGACACTTGGACACTTGCATCTAACGAGGCTTGATCACCTGGTTTCATATCAGGGAGATAGATCGATGTAATTTCTTCGACTTGTCGGTAGGCATCCTTACTATCAACATTTCCTTCCAGAAAAATAGTACCGTTCACGACTCTTGTGGTGACGGTAGGCGCAAAACCTTTCATGTCATTTTCGATCCGTTTTGCTAGCACTTGAATCGCAATCGGTGCAATGGTTGCAAGCATCAAACTAAAATCAACATAAGGCTTTCGGAATACGACTGCTGCGACTCGTCCGTAGTCCTTTAGGTTAATTAACTCTCCATCGACTACGATATTTGGTCCTACGACTTTGACTTCAACACCTTCAACATCTCGGAGGAGTTCTTTCATCTCAGCAGCTTTTCTTGCTAGATTGATATTATTAATAACGACATCAAACTTTACTAACACTGCTCCTTGGGGGTCTCGAATCGAAACGGTGGTCTCTCCGGGACTGATCGGTTTAAAAGACAATTGTTTCTTAGACTCACCTTTAACCACTAAGAAGACCCCAAGAATTTTATCGTTTCCTATGAATATGCCAGCTTGTCCGCTCTCCATTTCAAAATCTAGGTCCACTATAGTTTCTTCGCCTGGAGACAGCACTAGTGCTCTTCGGTCAGTAGTGGCCTCGGTCGAATCATTGGTAAGTTTAGATTTTTTAAATTTATCGGGACCAGATTTAGAAGGTAATTTGTCCTCTGGAATAATCCGCTGAATGCCTGCTTTCGGTAGAGTTGAGTCTCCCTCGGGTCGCGCAGAATCGATTTGCGCCGTCGCTAGACTCCAGGGAAGTTGTAATATAATGAAAAATAGGAACGCTCTCATGGTCTACTTGCTCCACTACCGTTCGGCGTCTGAGTCGCTGGCGCTCGACCGAAGATCTCAGATTGAGTGACTGCGCCTAGATTATAGCGCTCGGTATCATCATTATTACGAAGGCTAATGGTGACTGAGTTGTCGCCACTGTTTAAAATGAAAGCTAACGACTGGGCCTGCCCTGGATCTACCTCGACCGTGATGCTACTAAAGCTAAGATCAGAAGAAAGCACTCGGACAAGTTCCTGTTTACCTGCCTCTTCAACCACTCTGTGCATATTGTTGGTGATCCGTTTACCTACCGAAAGGACCACGACATCTTGAAGAATCGTTCGGGCTACCTTGCCGTTTTTACCTGTTCCTGTATCTAAAACTGCGATTAAATCTACGCGATCACCCGGGCGCACAAGCTTAGAAACTCCTGTTTCCTCGCGAATCGGAATTGCAAAAGCGCGCTTCCCTGGCGCCACCTGTGGCGCTAATCCTGTTCGGACTCCGGGTTCTGTTATTTTATTATAAGTAATTTGTTCGCCCTTCTTAATTGGAATGAGGGCCACCGAACCGTTTAGGAGTTCTTGTGTTTGTGCTGCGGTATTATTCTTACCTGCCACTAGCGTAGAAGGCTCAATAAAAAGTTTAGGGATAGGACGAGTGGTGATCATGGCAGCTTTCAGCGTCTCACCTTCAGTGATGTCTTTGGCTGCGACATAGACGAGGACATCTTCTTGGTATTTAGACTTCGCTTTCAACTCAGCCTCTTCGATGATGGAGTACACAAAGTATGTTGAAGCTGCTGCAATAATAAGAGCTAAGGTAGCGGCACGACTATTCATAGATCCGCTCCATCACAAACAGGCAAGGGCCCAGAAGCATCATTCACGGATTTATGTGAATAGCTTTTCCAAGCTCCCGCTGCACTCATCGCAATGACGGGCGTACACATTCCAACACTAGAGCGTACTCGTATCAGGGTCCGCTCCGCTGGCTCAGACACGGGGGCTCCAGCAATAGACTCCGCAGGCGTTCGCGCGATTTCGTGATTGGGAGCTTTCGTAACCCCACTATTCTCGTCAAACACCTCGTCGTCGACAAGCCCAATGCTCATATGATTGCGTTTCTTCTCTACAAATTCTCGCGTATGAAGGTTGCGCTTAGGATAAAAAGGACTATTTAAAGCTAGATCTAGAATCTTTACGCGCAGGGCTTTCTGATTATTAATACTTATCTGAGTTGCCCCGTTAATCTTTAGAGTGAGCTTTGCAAATACTAAGAGCACAGGCACCATAATGAGAAGCTCAAGAAGCGCTTGGCCCTTGTGCTTAACCGGTGACTCATGTGACTTCTTAGCACCCATTATCAATTACTCCCTCTCCCACTGCGCTTAGGCATTCTGTATTGGTAACCTCTCGTCCTAGCCAACTCTCAGAGCGTAAAGTTACTGTCGTATCAAGCGGTGGAAATACACTGCTCTTAAATGTGTATCGGACTCCCTGCAAAGAACTTAAGTCTATCTTGTCTGCATCATAGCCGGTGGGATGTCGACCAATCACGGCTCCTTTGACTGAACCGCTTCCACCGAATCCTTCCGCTAGTTCGCGTACTCTATCTTGTGAGCCTTTTTTGACGGTTTTTTTTAGGACGTTTTCAGCAGCTGTTTTCTGATCTGCCTCTGACTCCGCACCACTTTGATAGGCGCGTGCTGACATAAACACGGCGTATTGAATATAGTTCGCAAAGGAAACGACAAAACCCACCCTGGCAACAGTCACGGTAAATCCAAGACACAAGGCAAAGGTAAGTAGAAACTCTATCAACGTCTGCCCCGAGTTATTTAGAGGTCTTTTTCTAAGAGGTGGAGAAGTCCTAGTGATCATGGCTACCCTTCGCGCTCTAACGCGGGTTAATAAAGAACCGGTTAACGCAGTCAGTGCCTGTTTTACAAAGTTGTGGGTGATACTTAAATCCTGAACCTGAGCTGCCACCATTCACATCATCTGGGCCTTTCGCCTTTAGGTGTCCGTACTGGTAGAGAGGGCTATAGGCAGTATTAAATGCAGCGACCATTTTGCCTGGAAAATCAGCTCGCTTCAGAACTCCCGTGACTGCTTTATACATTGTAAATACGAGCACCATCATCAGTAGGTACTCGATATTTGCTTGACCCTTTAGACCCATGTGGCTAGACCCCCGAGACAATAACCTTATTCTACTAAGTGAGTCTCACCTCTGCACTCGGCCAAAAATGCTCGTTACTTTAGAAAGATTGCTGATCGGTTAGTTAGAACGCCAGGAACCTAGAACCACTCTGCCCGTCTTTAGAGTTTTTTCTAGTTTTCCACCAAAAGTAGAAACGTTTGAATCTAGGTTTGTATAGACAAATCTAGCTGCACCACCCACTAAGCTAAACATCAGCACGAGTAGTAAAATGTATTCTAAAGAAGCTTGGCCGGATTTAGAGGGAGAGGAATGAAGATGAGGCATGGGAGGTTATAAAGATAGGTTACGGGACATCCGACATTGCATCCTGATATGTATTACCAAGTTTACCCTCTAAGTCGCCAACCTTATCCATCGCCGCTGTTTTTACTCTTTTAAAAATGAGAAATGCCACCATGAGGATCATAAGGTATTCAAGGTTACCCTGACCGGACTTGCCCAGTGATTTCCGCTTTAATCGCTGTCTTGTAAAATACCCTGGCCTGTTCTTCATAGTTTTCCCCTTTAGAGCCTCCATGACCGTCTATATCCTTCTTCGGCGTACCACCCCTCATCCTTTAGTATAAAATTAACGTATAATAACAGTCAACTTTATGGCTTCAAACTTATAGCGCTTAGGCACCGATAAACGCGCTAATAGCTTCCTATAACTGTGTCATTTTTTACTTTACTTGACTAAATAAGTCTTTTATATTGAGGAGACCAAGCGCCTTTAACCTAAGGAGTCGTTCTTCTATGAAATCTCTGATGTTGCTTGGACAGTCGGTTGGTATTGGTTTACTTCTCTGTTCCCTGCTTGGTGTGGCTGGCATTCTTATGAGCCGAATCGGATAGCAACCAGCGCTCCGTTATCCTGACTACCTATCGATTGTGCTGGGTCCTCTAGTTGAGCCACATACTCTTTAGTTGAGTCTGAATTTAGGACGCCCCCGTCAGTTCTTAGAATAATCCAGTCACCCGGCTCCACGTGCATTTCGTAGATCTCAGGCTCGATATCCTCTAATAACCCAAGAGCTACGACTGGAAACTGATACGAGGGATGTTGATCAAGCCCCCCTGTAGGGTCAAGAAGTCTCGCGTAACTCCTAGGCGTCACTATTTCTTTCTTCACACCATCACGAATGAGTTCCACAGAGCAGGTTCCGAAGCTAGCAAAAGCAAAAACATGATGATCTAGAAACCCTGCACATACGGATGCGCCACCTCTACCATTAGATTTATTTTTTTTAAATTCCGAAATAATCCGACTGTTTGCGTAAACGATGGCATTTAATAACACATTACCTGCTAGTGAATAATAAGGCTTAAGCACAAACGGTAGCGTCGCATCACGGTCACGAGCCTCTTTCTCTAGAAACCTACCCACCGACTCACAAGCAAGTTTAGCCGCCTTCTCACCAGGACCTTTACCTCCGAACCCGTCAGAAACCACAAAGAGTCCACTCTCTGGTTGAGAAAGAAATGCATCTTCTTGTCTATCGCGGCGACCACACTCTAGTTTCGAGATAACTTTATCGATCTTCATGGTGCGATAGGCTCCTTAAAGCCTGAGTCTGCTTGGTTATCTTGGGAATCCGTAGCTTTTTCTTCGGTGCCCTGTGGTGGCAATGAGGAATCTTCTTCACTACCGATCGCTGGAGCACTCTCATTTGTGGTCGTACCCTCCTCCGAACTCGCAGGCGCTCGGTCTTGGGTATCTTCCTCAACCGCTGACAAGCCTGAGACCTTTTCAAACATTTTATAAACTTTTAGTTTTCTGGCCGCGCGCTCATAGTAGAGACTGCCTCGCGGCGCTACTTTCAATATTTCCTCAAATTTCTTTTTTGCCACTTCAAACTCAGTGTATCCCTCTGCCACAGAACCTTCGGAATAAAGTACTTTCGACTTGGCCTCTAGCACTTCTCGAATTCGGTCCATCCCTTCGTAACCTTCGGGATGCGGAGGATCCACAATCGTAGCCTGCTCATACTCTCTGTATGCTGTAGCTAAGTCGTTTTCTTTCTCATGCGCACGAGCGGCTACTAAGAGTGGGGCGCGCATTTTCTCAATCTCTTCCTGACACATTTTGATGAGACCTTTGATCTTCTCGATAAGTGCTGGATCGTTATCTTGAATGACCTTGTCGTTTAACAACAGCTGATAGGCTTTGATGGCTTCATGGTAGCGCTTCTCCTCTTGAAGTTTAGAGGTTTCTCTGAATTTAGATTTAATCGAGGCCTCAATTTCTAGACGCACTTTAGCCGCGTGCTCTTTCATCGCTATCTCTTCGTAGTAGGCATCGATTTCTTTCTGCCATACCGAGATCTGCGTATTTTCTGGATCCATCCCTAGAATCTCTGCAAATTTGGCTTTAGCCTCATCGTAACGTTTAGCGATCATTAACTTGCCTGCATCTTTTACAAGATCTTGAATTTTTTGCGCGCGCTTCTCGGCCTCTTCAGCGGCGCGTTTCTCTTTCTCAAGAAGTTCAATTTTTCGTTTTCCTTCGTTCGCATAACGCTCCAGCTCGCGTGAACGCTCGTCCTCCGGCATGATCTGAAAAATACCTTGCAGCTCATAGAGGGTTTTGTCGTAGTCGCGCTTCTTATAGTAATCAAACGCAAGCTCATATTGACGTTCAATAAACTCTCGCTTGTCTTTAGCAAGTGAGGCTCTCGGGTCTTTCGGTAGATTCGGATTCACCGCGGGTTTCGCTGTCTTTTTCTTGATCAGAGGTTTTCTTGGAGTGAGTCCTAGGAAATCATTTATCTCCTCCTCTAGACCCGTGTAAGCTATAGTGCCCACGACGATGACGACGATAACTTTTTTATACCAAGGAAGAGTTCCAAAGTTCCTGATATATTTATCAATCATGCCTTGATTCTTTTTTGGAGCAACCGGAGCTGGCCCACCCATTCCAGCCATCATTGAAGGAACTTGTTGTGCAGGCTCGAAACCCATCGGTCCTGAAGGAGATAGCCCTCCCCCAGAGGTCGAGCCATCTGGAGTCAGTGACATCGGGCTTACATTTAACTCGCTCCCATCTAGAGGTGCTGTAATCTCTTTCTCGACTGGTAGAAAATCACGCGCTTTCTCTTCAAAACTTTCTTCCTGTGCCACAAATTGGAATTCAGTCTCACCCACTCGAATACGATCTTCGGAGGATAGAGAAGCTTCTGTAATTCTTTTCTGATTGACATAGGTACCGTTTGAAGAGCCTAAATCTTGGATAAAATAGCGGTTCCCGTTGCGATAGATTTTAAATTGCTTACGGCTTGATTTTTTCTCATCTAAGATGATGTCACAATCTTTATCTCTACCTGCCACGATCGTGCCGGATCGAATGACGTAGTTCTCGCTGCTTGCGTTTCCACGCCTAAGTATCAGTCTTGCTTCGGCGGTACTTTGAAACATCGACGTCATGGAGCCAGTCATACGCTCGCCACCGACAGCGTCTTGCGCACCTTCCATTTCAATAGGTTTCTCTTCCTCTGGCGCTGGAGATGCGCTTTCCATTTCTAAATTTTCACCGACACCTGCCAGAGCTTCGGGCGAGGAGAAAGGATCCACCGCGTCTCCCACCTCGTTTGCTGGCTCTTGCGACGCATTCCATTCCGAGTTTACGGGTTCGCTGATTTGATCCGGAGAAATCTCTGAGGAAGCTAAGATCGGTTCAGCGAGATTGAGTGAATCTTTCGGATCAACGGATAAAACCTCCATGGGTCCTTGTCTGGCCTCTACTACCGGAGCGGGGAGAGGTGTGTCTACAGATGGAGCAGGAGGGCTAGGTGGCTCCGAGGTTTCCACGAATAAGGGGGGAGCTTCGACCAAGACGTGCGCCTCTTTCTTTTCTACTAAGGCAAGCTGAGGCGATTTGCCAGCATCCATCACTCGAATGAGATAGGAACCAAGCTCTACGACATCTCCAGTCTGAATAAGAGTTCCTGTGACATCCCTACCATTCACAAGCAGGGGGGAAAATTCTGCTATTTTTGCTAGTTCTAACTTTCCTTCAATCACCCTTATTTCCGCGTGTTTTCTTGAAATTTTTGGGTCCTCAAGAAATAGCTCGCACGCACGATCTCTACCCATGGAAAGAGGCTTACCTTCTTCGAGGTTAACTTCTTTGAGCACCCTGCCGTTACGTTCGATTTGTAATTTACGCGCTAGAGCACTCACAGTGATTGCTCCTTTTTGATGCGATTAATTTCTTTAATTCTCTCTTTTGCGTCCATGACCGCTGGGTCTTCAGGAGTCTGGTAGAGGTATCTAAGAATCGCTTCGTAGTTAGCGCGCGACTGAGCATAGCGCCCAAGTTCAAAATCATGCCTCGCAGCACGCTGAATGAGATCCACAGATTTATAGATCTCTCGTTCGCTCATTTCTAAATACTGAATACATTCCGCGTGGCCAGGTGAAATCTGAAGCGCAGTTTCAAAAAGAGTTTTTGCTCTTAAAAAATTCCCCTCTCTGTATTCTCGAAAGCCAGCCTTAAATAAACTTTGTGCATCTTTAGAGGGCTTTAAACTATCTTTAGGTAAATAAGAGGCTAGATTTCTTGCGACAGCGGTTGCGGTATTTTTTTTATCTTTGAACTTATCTACTTTCTTAGGCTTTGGAGTTTGTATTCCTAAAATGTCATCAAGCATTCCCATTTCGTAAAGCCCATAGCCCCCGGCAATCAGGAGGATCAGCGGCATCATGGATTTTTTATTAAACTGCTCCATCTCTGGAGCCATTCCGCCTGAACCGTCTGCGGATTCTATGGAGGAAATCTCGGCCACTGCAGGCGCACGTTTAATCCCAGCTTGAATCATAGTTTGAGTGCCAGAGGATCCATAGAGGTAATGCTTTGTTTGCGCAGGACCAAGAGTACGAGCGGGCGCCGTCAGAACCATAGTTCCAGATTCAAGTACTGAAAATTCTAGGAGCGTTTCGCCTAATGCGATCAGCGTTCCTTCACCTAAAACCCCTTGTTTCATAGGCTCGCCATTAATCAATATGCCGTTTGCACTTCCTTGATCTTTAACAACCCAAGCGCCTCCTTGGGATTCCTGTTCTATAGCGATGTGTTTGCGCGAAGTCTTAAGATCTGAAAGCACAATATCATTCTCATCCCCACGGCCTAGAGTCGCTCGCTGAGCCGTCAACACAAAGGTCGCACCAGCGTCTGGGCCTTTGACCACTTTGAAGCGACAAAGTTCACTAGCTTGTTTGGGGACTGATTTTGCGGTGAGTTTCAGTGCGGCACCCATTAGCTTTTCCTCACTAACAAGACCACGACGTGCGCTGATGAAAGCCCAGTTCCAAACGGCAATACTTGCGCCTGATAGGTGGCATCGTTAAACGCGCAGTCCTCTATGAAAGATCCACTTGCGAGCGCACGCGATACGGCGTCCTTGATAAATAAATTAAACGGAGCATCTCTACCGACGTCTGAAAGGATTTGACCTTTGATGGAATCGGCCCTGTCTCCCGTCACTTCACCAAAAGCATCATTGGCCTCTAAAACCCTTCCATCAGTATCCAGACAAATACCCGGTACCACAGAGTTCTGAATCAACGAAATTGAGGAAGGACTTAGATCTTGGGCGGCTCCACCACCAAGATCTGAGCCTGGCGGCGGTAAGCGCTTTAGACAGGAGTCAATCAATTCCTCAAGCGGAGAAATCTCTGGGAACTTTACTTTCGAACGAATATTCACTTCTTCCCCGCGAAGGGCTCTTTCCAAACGATCTTCTAATGCCTCGATTGGCTTGAAAGTGATTCTGTATAATAGAAAGAAAAATATACCGTAAATAATAGCTATCGTTAGAAGTGCGTTTGAGTAAACCATGTCCATACCTAAGGCATAGGAACGAACACTTCCTGCGTGAATTGAGACAACACTAAAGGCGACCGTGATATTCCGTGCGAGTGTTGGGTCAAACTTCTGAAGCGGCTCTACAGCGACTATCACGTCTCCAGGCAGATTCCTTGTAAAACCTTTTGAGATTAAATGCCCTTTCCTATCTTTCAGGGACCTAAAAATCGCTACTTCTGGCGTATAGCTAAAAGCCTGACCAAGTAGTTTAGCGGGCGCGATGATCTTCCGGTCTCCATCGACAATTAAGGCAATTCTAACGGCTTCAAGTCTGTCGATACCGCCAGTGTCTAGCTGCGAGAGTTGATTTTGTGCAATTGCAGCACCATTTCGATCGCCTAAAGCCTGCGCAAGTACGGTTGCTCGTTTGCCGATTTCTTGTTTTAGAATTTCACGATGCGATTCCAAGATCGGTTCCACGATCAGAATCAGCTGCAGAGTAGCTGCTGCAGTAAGAATCAGACCCATCAATACTCTGAACTCGACCTGTTCGTTTAACTGATGAAAATAGTTAATCACTATTTTTTCAAAATAGTACGCCACTTTCTTTAATGGGCTCGCTGGAATTTCCTCTCGTGCTGGAGCCACTGGCATCGGTGCACTCATCATCGGAGGTTGTGGCACTCCAAACGATGGTCCACTACTTACGCTACCCCCGAAATCTGTCTGACCGAACTGAGGTGCTGAGACGATTTTTAATCGCGACTTAGGTTTTAGATGAGAAAGCTCGAGAACATATTCGCCTATACTGATCTTATCTCCAGGCCTGATGGTTTTTTCTGCGCTAAGTTTGCCATTTACAAACGTACCATTAGAGGAACCTTGATCGTGTAGTTTTACTTTCTCGTCTGAAACGACAAGCACGCAGTGTTTCTTAGAAACATTTCCTGAAACAAGTACGATCTGATTTTTGTCGTGTCTCCCAATCGACACCTCACCATTCTCTACATCAAAACTAGACCCTCGCTCGGGTTGTGCCGATTCAGGTGCTGCAACGACTGTTAAGCGATACATAGGGTATCCCCTTTTTTTATGTCGTATTTCATGCACTTGCCCGCTTGTAGCTCTATCACTGAGCCAGAACGAAGACTAAGAAGCGGAAGTAACTTCCAAGGTTTCACTCCGTGAACTATTTTCGTCACATGCACTTCTGAGCCGCGCGAAAGCGCGCGGGATTCTTTCAAAAAAATAACATCTATCGAATCGCGCATTCCCCACATATGAATCGCATTTGTTTTTGGAAACCAAATTCCTAACTCGTTAGGCACGCGCGCGTATCCGAGCAGACCCACGGTCTTAGAAAGGAAGCTATCTGCTACCTTAAGCTCATCAACGATCACGCTATCTCCTTTCATGAGTTTCATTCATTTCTTCCTATTTAAAAATCGCATCTATTTGTTCTGCGAGTTGAGGCGCAAACATCACAATCCCAGTTGGAATGAGCGTTAACGGCATCGACACCAATTGCATTTTTCCTGGTAATTTCGACCCCGCCTCCTCTGCTCTAAGCATTCGACTAAGTTTGATTTGATTCGACTGAGCCCTTAGCACTCCGGCTAGTGAACTACCTGTTTCCTCAGCCGCAATGACCACCGACACGAAAGAGTTAATTTCTTTGACATTGAGTCTATCTGACATCGCCCGCAGTGCTCCAGTTCGACCTAGATCACTAGACATGAGGTCTTCAATCACTTTTCTGAATTCATCGATGAGTGTTCCTGGTGGTGATCGCTCTACCACTTTTTTGAGTGCCCCAAGAAAATCCATTCCACTTTCGATCGAAAGAACGAGCAGGTCCACTGCATTCGGCAGTTCCCGCAAAACAGCCTGTCTGCGTTTTTCAACGGTGGAATTCGCCCATGAATCAGGTAGAAAGAAGCACACAAGGCTTCCCACGAAGACCATATCAATCGAGAGTCCAAGTTCAGCTAAATGATTATAAATTGCGATACATACGAACGAAAACGGCACCAGAAACAATTTAAACGCGATGAACTCCTCGGGAGTGAAATCTTTTCTAAGTCCTGCGGACGGCAGCAGTTTCTCGTATTTTGGGGCATATTTTTTTAAACTGGCGGACTTCTGCACGATTGGCAGAAAATATTGTAAGTAAAATGGCCTAACAGCTTGGACAAACTTATTCGACGCAGCCTTACCCGACTGTTGTTCCATCACGGATTGCGCGCGCGCGTTTTCTATCTCTGCGATAAGACCTTGGGCTAGGATAAACGATGAAATAAAAATTCCAGTTAATCCGGCCATCGCGATGGTTTCTCTATCAAGTGCTGAGACTAATTCCACGGTAAACCCCCTCGTAAGCTCTTCGGACAAAGGGAGGGAGGACTTAAAATTATTTTATGCCCCCTAAAAAAGCCTGATCTACGCTACAATATTGGCGTTTTTTTCATCCAAACGCGTAAAAATCTTACGGATGGTCCTTAACGACACACTTTTTTATCGGCAGAAACTCTGGTAGGCCTTTAGGGTGAATTTCAACCTTTGGCATAAATCTTTAAAACTCATCAAGGAATCTGAGATTAGCATAGCTGCGGGCGCTCTAGCCTACACGACGCTCCTTTCGATCGTGCCTTTTTTGGCGCTCGTATTTGCCATGTTTCAAGTTTTTGGTGGTCTAGAAAACCTAAACGCACAAATCGAAAACACTGTGCTTGATAACCTAGCAACCCATACTCAAAGCTCTATCGCGCCCTTCATTCGTAACTTCATCGCAAATACTCACGCAAAAACCGTCGGGTTCTCAGGACTTGTGGGTCTTCTCATCACAAACTACCTGTTGATCGAACAGATAGACCGAATTTTTCACAAGCTCTGGCGTATACCTTTTAACCGTCCGTTTGTTCAGAAAATCGTTGCCTACTGGGCTTCCATGACTTTGTTACCAGCAATTATTTTTTCTGTGATTATAGTCACCAAAGATTTACCCTTACGAGGTTTAATCTCCTCCTTCATCGCAATCGTTCTACTCGCTGCACTTTACCGTATCTTCTCCCAAACGAAATCATGGCTTCCCGCTTTTTTTGGAGCTTTTGTCGGGGTCATTGGACTTTACTTTGGACAAATCGGCTTTCAACTTTATATCAGAAAGTTTGTTTCTTTTGAAAAAATCTACGGAGCCTTAGGCAGTGTTCCGATTTTCCTCGTGTGGGTCTACATGAATTGGTGGTTGGTGATTTTTGGGGCGACACTCACCTACCTTTGTGAACAGATGAAGTGGCACGAAACCTGGCTTTGGAAACGCCCAAAATCGAAATAGGAGTTTTGTTCATCATGCGGCTGAGTATACGCGATCTTTGTCTAGTCCTTATCTTAGCCTCTCCGGGAGTCCACGCCTCCACGCTCTATTATTTTAGCTCCTCAGGAGGTGGCAAAACCGATGCTGTTTACTCAGAAATTTTAGAAAGAGATCAGAAAACGATTGTGAAACGCACAGAAGTAAAAATGTGTGATGGTGAAAATACGATTGAAGAGTTTCTCCGGTCTCAGGCTGAGGGTGATGCTTTCAAATATGAGCCAATGAGTTTTCATTTTCTTAGAAAGTTTAAGGGAAAGTCTGTACTTGAGATTTCAGCTCAAAGAGAGCTGCCTTCGAAACCAGAGCTGACTCTTGAAATCTTCAAAGACAACTTAAAGCAAGCATCCAAGAAACGAACGCTTTCTGAGGGTGAGATCTTAGATAGTCATTTTTACAATTTAGTTTATGAGAAACTCCTGAAACAAGACACCAAAGCTAGGGACATGAAGGCTACTGTCTTATTCGAAGATAGGGCGGAAGATGGCCTTGCCCCCATTTCTGTTCAAGTCACTCGCCTACCGAAGAAGAAAGCAGACTTTACGCTATCCTCACTCCTAGGTGAATTTCTGCTGAAGCTAGACCCTAAATCAGGGGAAATGCTATCACTCGAAGCGAAGAACAAAAGTTTTAAATCCGAGAGAATCTCAAAAACTATGTTCGAAAAAAAACTAGCATCTTTAGAGTGCTTTCATAAATCCAAATAGCCACTTTCGCCTACAGTATGAACGCCTACCCATCTCATCAACCCTATGCTTAAAGTCGCATGGCGAGAGCTTACCTACTTACTGCTTAAACTGAGTGTTTTAGCAATCTCCACTCAGTTTCTCGTTTACCTACTGCCTGGAGATCCCGTTGAAATGATCTTAGAGCAAACGGGACTATCCATGCCGCCTGAGCAGTTGAGGTCTGAGCTAGGTCTGGATCAGTCCTTGATCAAACGTGTTTCAAAGAACCTCATATCGCAATTTAAAGGCGATTTTGGAGTGTCGCTCTATTCGAAAAAGCCTGTCTTTGCTGAGCTTATAATCGCGTTTACCACCACGGCCAAACTTGTCAGCGCGGGATACTGCCTCGGTATTCTCATGGTCTGCATACTGCTACCCCCGATGCTTGGTATGCGTCGACGCAATTATTCCGCTCGGTCGGGGCTCAAGAAACTTCACCTACTTTGGAATGCGACTCCGTCGCCCATACTTGCGCTCGTGTGGCTCTACCTTGGATCAAAAGTGATCGTTTTTGGCGCTCTCGTCCCCATGTTCTGGTTAGGATCACTCTTTCTTTCCACCGGTATCGCGATAAACTACACTCGATTTCTGCTACAGATTTGGGAGGACGAACAACCTAAAGTTCTCTGGAACTCTGCCCGCGCTCGAGGGTTAAGTCCAATCATAGCGAATCTGAAATACGCCATCGCACCTAGGTTAGGGGCTTTTCTCTCTTGGACGAGTACTCACCTAGGTCAGCTGTTTGCAGGTCTCGTCGTGACAGAATTAGTGTTTAACTTCTCGGGCTTGGGCTCGCTGTTCTTGGAAGCTTTATCAAAAAGAGACTACCCCATGATTCAAGGTACATTTCTTTGGTGTGGTTTAGTGCTTTTCGTCGGCCAAAGTTTAGGAGATCTACTGGCTTTTCTTTGGAACCCTAGGTTGCGATGACATTTAACAGAATAACTCATTACATCGCTTGTGCTTCGTTTCTTACGCTACTGCTCGCTCCCCAGTGGCTACCCCCCCCGGATATTCAGATTGAGTATTCGCTGAAAGGATTTACTCACGATGGTCTCGGTCGTCCCATCCTGAGCGCTTTAGTGTACGCGCTTAGATTTAACTTAATCACAGCCGGTCTCACGACCGTTCTCGTGCTCTTTGTATCTATGGGTGTGGTGGGCGGAGTTCTCTTTATGCCCATTCGCATTCGTACCCATTTTAAGCATTTTTTAAGCTATTTTTTAGCGTTCCCGAGTATTCTACTGGCCTTAGGCTTATCAGCGATTCTCCCAAGGGCACTCGCTCCGCTCAGCCTATTTCTGTTCTTAGGTGCTTTACCGCATTACATAAGATTCATGTACGTCAGAGCGGAAGAAATCGTGCAGCTACCTTATTGGGAGGCGGCCCTAAGCTTAGGGTCACACCCAATGCGCATGATTGGGTCCTGCCTCATTCCAGAGCTGATGTCATGGGCACGGTTTAAAATACCGGTACTATTTATGGAATTGCTTCTAGGGGGTGTCACCTTGTCGTACCTAGGGATTCGGCCTAGAGGCGAGGCTTTGGATCTAGGAGAGCTTGCGATTCACGCTAAAGACTACTTACTCGAAGCGCCTCACCTAACAGTCGGATTGGTTCTCACTTCTTGGTTTGGCTATTTTCTTTTAAATAAATTAAGCGATTTCTTGCGGCCCGACACCCAGCTGATTACACTCCCTAAAGAATGAGTTCACGGGTAAAAGTTCAAGATGTGTTAGGGGAGTGTTTCATGACTGGGTTCACTGGTTTTGAACTCGATCAAGATACCGCCCAGTTTTTAGAATCTGCCAAGATCGGCGGAGTTATTTATTTCGCCCATAACTATGCAAGTCCAGAACAGATCTCTAGATTAAGCGCCTCTGTTCAAGCAAAAGCTCATTCCATTCGCTTCATTGCCACCGACCATGAAGGTGGACGTGTTCAGCGGTTTAAGGACGGTTTTACAAAAATTCCAGAGGCCATTGATTTGGCAAGCAAGCTTACACCTAAGCAATTATTTGAGGTGTCAGAAATGATGGCTAGAGAGCTAGCTGCTGTTGGAGTTAATCTAAATTTTGCCCCGGTCGCAGACATTCAGTCCAATCCAAAGAATCCAGTCATTGGTCGCAGAGCTTTTGGTGCGGATGAGCCTACGGTTTCTAAGTTTGTGAGTGCTTTCGTTCGTGGCCATATGAACGGTGGAGTACACCCTTGTGTGAAGCATTTTCCAGGTCACGGAGATACTACGGTGGATTCTCATTTGGCGCTACCCGAAGTCAGTACTCCTGTAGAAACGTTAAAAGAGCGCGAATTTAGACCTTTTTTGAAGGCAATTAAAAGTGGTTGCCGATTCTTAATGACAGCGCACGTGGTGAACCCGCGACTAGACCCAGGCGTACCTGCTACACTTTCGCACTATACTTTGTCTGAAGTGCTTAGAGATGAGCTTAGGTACACCGGCATTATTGTAAGTGATGACTTAGAGATGCAGGCGATTGCAGATAATTACGGAGCAGACGAAGCGCCCGTGCGAGCGCTGCTAGCAGGATGCGATATGCTCATTTATCGATCTGAATCGGCGTGTAGGCGCGGTTATCAGGCGGTGCTTAAGGCGCTCAATGATCACCCTGATTTACAGGAGCGTATTTGGGACAGTGCAAATCGAATACTACAGATAAAAAAGGAAACCCTACGCGCATACCAAGCGAAGTCAGCCGCTCAACTTAACACAGAAGTCGGAACAGAAAAGCATCTCACCCAGTTAAAAGCGATGGGATTTTAAAACCTAAGCCCAGAGTATTGAGCATGAAGACAGAATTTATTTTTTTTGGATTAGCTGTGAGTTTATTAAATCTTAGCTGTGTAAGTTCACCTAAGCCTACACCCCCACCCGAGCAAACAGAGCCTGCAGTGAAAGAGCGGTCCTTGTTACCCCTAGAGCCCCAAACTGAAAACCCAAGCACCGAGTCTCCCGATACGAAGTCACGAGACGGAGACGATACACCACCGGCACCTCATACTAGCGACGCAGAGAAGTTTCCTGCTTACGAGTGAAAATGAATCTTAAGAACCCATCCTAAAAACGGTTGAAAACGAGCCTTCATTCGTTGACCTAAATCAGGTATTATAAAAGTATGAAAAAGAATACCAAGTCCAGCATCACCTTACCCAGAGCTGAAAATGAGCTGGTGACTAGCTTGGTGAAAACGCTGGGTGCAAAGAGCAAGGTTGAAGTGATTCGACGCGGGCTCTATCTCTTAAAAACCCAATCCGACAGAGATACGATTCGCGCTGCTTATGCTTTGGCATCTAAAAAGACCGAGAAAGCCACTCTTTCAGAGTTGCGTGAACTTGATCATTTAGCAGACGAAGGGCTCGAATAAATTGGAGATACGTTACGGAACTTTATATCTCGCAGAACTAAACCCGCGTTTGGAAAGTGAACCGGGAAAAATCCGTCCGGTGCTTGTGATCCAAACGGATCTTTTAAATGAAGCTGGTCATCCTTCTACTTGGATTTTACCTGCGACAACTCGATTGACTGGCGAAAGTCTTCTTCGCGTTTTGTTACCAAAAAACGTCGCTGGAAATGACCGGGATTGTGAAATCATGATTGATCAAAGTCGTGCGATCGACAACCAACGATTCAAAACAAAACTAGGGCCACTTCCAGCAATTCTATTAGACGAATGTAAAGAAAAGCTGAGAACGCTAGCGGAACTATAGACTGATCAATCAGTAAGTAAAATACTCATCTACCATCTGGTGCAAGAGGTGGCTTACTGAAACTAGAGCGGCCTATTTCTGTCAGATCTTTTAATACCCAGAGTATTCCTTGTAAGTTCCAAAAACTTCGCGAAGAGCATCCGCTATCTCACCTAAGCTTGCTTGTGCACGAGCGCATTCGTAAATTTTCTGCATCAGATTCTGATCTTCTGAGCGAGCTGCATTTTTTAACATTTCTAATGACTGAGTGACTTGTCCCAGGTCACGAGCAGATTTATACGCTTTCACTCGTTCTATTCGTTTGTCTTGTAGAGCTGCTGGGATCTTTAGAATTTCTAGCTTATCTAAAGCTGCACCCTCTTCCGCGAAAGCATTCACTCCGACTACCTTAAGTTCTCCTGAGTCCATAGCCTTCTGATCTTGGTAGGAGCTGTTTGCTATCTCCGTCTGAATCCACCCTGACTCAATACAGGCAACTGTACCGCCGCGTGATTCCACCTCTGCTAAATAGTCCCACACTCTCTTCTCAATTTCGCTCGTGAGATTCTCGATAAAATAACTTCCCGCAAGCGGATCCACAGTCTGAGTGACTTTCGTCTCATAGGCCAAGACCTGTTGTGTTCTAAGCGCTAGTTTAGCGGACGATTCTGTAGGTAATGCTAACGCTTCATCTAGCGAGTTTGTATGGAGAGATTGTGTACCACCTAAGACCGAAGCCATGGCCTGATACGAAACGCGCACGACATTATTATAAGGCTGCTGAGCGGTGAGCGTAGAGCCTGCTGTCTGTGAGTGAAACCTAAGCGCCCACGACCGCGGATCGAGCGCACCGAAGCGATCCTTCATAAGTGTAGCCCAGATGCGCCTTGCTGCTCTGAATTTTGCGATTTCCTCAAAAAAATCACTGTGCACATTAAAGAAAAAACTAAGCTGTCCCGCAAATTGATCTACTTTAAGACCGCGCTTGATGGCGTATTCTACGTAGGCAATCGCATCTGAGAAAGTAAAGGCTAATTCTTGTACTGCGGTAGAGCCTGCCTCCCTGATGTGGTAACCAGAAATCGATATAGGATTCCATTTAGGAGTATGCTCTGCACACCACGCGAACATATCAGACGCTATTCTTAAAGCGCCTTCTGCAGGATAGATATAATTTCCGCGCGCGATGTATTCTTTTAATACATCGTTCTGAACAGTACCCCTGAGGTCTGCAGCTTTTGCGCCTTTTTCCTCAGCCACTACGACATAAAAGGCCAGTAAGATCGCAGCCGTTGCATTGATTGTCATCGAGGTGGAAACTTTCGTGAGATCTATCTCATGAAATAGCACTCTCATGTCGTCTACTGTAGCAATCGAAACACCAACTTTACCCACTTCTCCTCTGGATAGTGAGTGATCAGGATCATACCCAAGCTGTGTGGGTAAATCGAATGCTACAGACAATCCCGTCGTCCCTTGAGCAAGCAAATAGCGATAGCGTGCGTTCGATTCTTCTGCGGATCCGAATCCTGCGTACTGCCTCATCGTCCAGAGTTTCCCCCGGTACATGTCCTTCTGGACGCCGCGTGTGAAGGGGAACTCGCCCGGACGCCCTAGCGTTTGTTCTAGATCGTTAGGGACATCACTAGAGCTGTAGATTTTTTTGACCTCTACTCCTGACCTCGTCTGATAGCTTGGTGAGGGTTCGTTTTTTTTTGTCATACGCCCTCTAGTCTCATGAGCACAGCTCCCGTCTCTACCACTCCACCTGGAATGACTTCAATCTGAAGCACTCGGGCTGCATGCGGCGCCTTGATATCGTTTTCCATTTTCATAGCCTCCATCACGAGCAAGGATTGGCCAGCAGAAACAGTATCGCCCTCTTTGACAGAGAGTTTAATGACTTTACCAGGCATCTGCGCCTTTATAACCATCGGCTTCACTTTAGTTTTATCTATAGAAAGACTAGAAAGTTTTTCAAATCTCGTCTTTAAACTGATTCGAAAAGGAGCGATCTGACTTCGCACGGGCAGAAACAAATATTCTCCGTTTTCAGTGATACGCTCGACCGAACAAACCACGACCTGATCGTTAAACACCGCACGGAAAAGCTGTGATCCGATGCGCTTGATTTTTAATTGAGCCTCTCCGTGTTTAGATTTTACAAAAATTTTACCTGCGCTTGTTGGATCCTTTGAAAAACTAATCTCCTCATCACTATGAAACAAGGTCTCAAACTGTAAGTGTTTCACAATCAAGCCCCTTCCCGAGAGGTGCCATGAGGTCCACCCCAAGTATACATTCGTCTTTGTGTTTTTGGGTTACTCCCTAAGGTTGTTGCGTCTCGGCTTGGGTCACCCACAATCACCTGAACCGCGAAACCCTGGGGGACGATACTTCCGGGAGCACTAACATCTGCTGTTAGATCGGGTGCGTCAGCAATGAGGGAAGTCGGAGTGTCGCCACTCATGACTCTATTATTCGCTAACAATCTTCTTAGAAATCTTACATTCGTGCGTAGAGAACTTCCTTGCGTAGGTACAATTGCCGTTTCTGAAAGAGCTAACGACAGTCTTGCAATCGCTTCCTCACGTGTTGCTCCGTAAACAGACATCTTTGCGATCATCGGATCATAGAACCGAGCGACTTCTCCAGCTCTATGGTAGGCGCTATCCACACGCACTCCGGGACCCATCGGCCAGATGACAGATTCAAAAGGACCCGGAGCCGGTAGAAAGCTCTCTGGATCTTCGGCATAGATCCTGGCCTCCACAGAGGCTCCTCTCACAACAGGATTATTCTTGGGTTTCTTCCACGCACCGTAAGCAAGCTCTATCTGCCACCGCACTAGATCAACACCAGTGACCCATTCAGTCACCGGATGTTCGACCTGAAGCCTGGTATTCATTTCTAAGAAATAAAAATTCCCCTGTTCATCAGCTACGTACTCCAAGGTTCCAGCGCCCCGATATTTAATTTTTTCTACAATCTTTAGAGATTCTTTAAAGAGACGTTCGCGCTCTGCCGTGTGACGCTCCATAAGAGGGGACGGTGATTCTTCTAAAATTTTCTGGTGCCGCCTTTGCACAGAACACTCTCGCTCACCTAAATGCCATGCCCCACCTTTTCCATCTCCGAAAACCTGAACCTCAATATGGTGCGGACTCAAAATAAATTTTTCCACGTAGATCGCATCATCGTTAAAAGCGGCTAACGCTTCTCGCTTTGCTCCGTCGTATTGCGAAGAAATTTCACTATCGCTTTGGACAAGTCTCATGCCTTTTCCACCGCCCCCAGCAGCTGCTTTTAAGAGCACGGGATAGCCAATTTCTTTTGCCACTGATTTGGCTTCACTAACCGAAGTTACAGCGCCTGGACTTCCAGGAACTCGTGGTACTTTCAGGCGATCCACTGTTTCGCGAGCTTTTATCTTATCCCCCATGACTTCCATGCTTTCAGCGGTAGGTCCGATAAATTTAAGCCCAGCTTCTTCTACGGCTCTTGCAAACTCTGGTCTCTCGGAAAGAAATCCATAACCTGGATGAATCCCGTTTGCGCCTGAAGTCCGTGCGATTTTAAGAATTTTATCGATTACAAGATAAGAGTCTCTAGATTCAATACCTCCTAGAGGGTAAGCCTCATCGCAGAACTCTAGATGTTCTGATTGTTCGTCGGCGTCTGAATACACAGCGACGGTAGAATACCCCATAAGTCTTGCTGTCCTTGCGATTCGAATTGCGATTTCACCACGATTGGCGATGAGAATCTTTGGCGCGTAGTTGAGTGTATTTTTCATATTTATTAAAGAAGTCCTATTTTACAGCGGTATGTTTCCGTGCTTACGATTCACTGGTATTTCTTTTTTCCCTTTAAGCAGATTAAAGTGAGTGACCAACGTTTTTCGGACTTCACTAGGTAAAATCACTTTATCGATATCTCCACGCTCCGCCGCCTTGTAAGGATTAGCGATTTTCTCGCGGTAGTAACTCAGTAACTCAGCCCTCTTATCAGTGAGGGTGCCCGTCGCTTGAGCAGCTGCAAGCTCCTTTCGATATAGAATTTGAATTGCCCCTTCAGCCCCCATCACCGCTATCTCTGCCTGAGGGAGTGCGAAATTAAAATCAGAGCCCAATTGTTTGCACGACATCACAACATAAGCCCCGCCGTAGGCTTTTCTAGTAATGAGAGTAATTCTTGGAACGGTAGCCTCTGCAAAAGCATAGAGTAGTTTTGCACCGTGCCTTATAATTCCTTGATGCTCTTGCGATACGCCGGGGAGAAATCCTGGAACATCCACAAGGGTTAAAAGTGGTATACGAAATGCGTCACAAAACCGAACAAACCTCGCTCCTTTTAAGGAGGCATGAATATCTAAACAACCTGCTAGGTGAGAGGGTTGATTGGCTACGACTCCAATTGCCATTCCGCCAATTCTTGTAAAACCTACTAGAATATTCCTTGCGTGATCGCCGTGAATCTCAAAAAAACTTCCATCATCTGAAACATTTTCTATAACCTTCACCATATCGTAAGGCTTATTAGGATTTTCAGGGACCAGTGATTCTAGAGAAGCACTCGCGCGATAATTTTTTTCTTCGAAGCTCTCATTGGGACACCCATCCATATGATTATCAGGTAAAAACTGGAGTAAATCCCTGACTCCCTTTAGTGCCTCGGCCTCATTCGAATACACTCGGTGCGCAACACCAGACTTTGAAGCGTGAGTCTCCGCACCCCCTAACACGTCTTTCGAGACCTCTTCATGTGTGACTGTTTTAATGACATCCGGACCCGTCACGAACATGAAAGAAGAGTGCTCTACCATGAACACAAAGTCGGTAATTGCTGGCGAGTAAACCGCACCACCCGCACACGGTCCCATGATCAAAGAAATCTGAGGGATGACTCCACTTGCTTTCGTATTACGAAAAAAAATATCCGCATACCCGCCTAGTGATTCTACGCCTTCTTGAATACGCGCCCCCCCTGAGTCGTTCAGTCCAATGATGGGACACCCAAGCTTAAGCGCAAGATCCATCACCTTACACACCTTGGCCGCATGCACGCTTGAGAGTGAGCCACCGAATACCGTAAAATCCTGCGAAAAAACGCAAACCGTACGGCCATGAATCTTGCCCACTCCGGTCACGACACTGTCTCCGGGGATTCGGGATTCTCCCATTCCAAAATCCGTACACTTGTGTGTTACAAGTGCGTCCATTTCCTCAAAACTCCCCGCATCTAAAAGCGCGTATACGCGCTCACGAGCGGTGCCTCTTCCCCCCTCTCGCTGCTTCTGCTGGCGATCCAGGCCACCGCCATGTTCTGATTGTTGGCGACGATTAAACAGTTCTTCAGTCGGGGATAAGAGTTGTGACATGGGCTGCAATTAAAGCCATTTCGAGGCATTTGCCCAGCAAAAAGAAGTCCTTGCGAAGGAGGATTTTGCCGGGTGGAGCTTGTGGGCGAGTAGAGTTACGATAAAACGGTGAATCGCTTGGGAGCATGGGTCGTTACCCCTAAAACCGTATGGATCTCTATGCTCTTTTTCTTAGGAATAGGCGCTCTAGGGCCCTATCCCGTTTATGCTAAACAAGCCTTCAATGTCGATTTTGGAGGCGGACTGGCGAATGCGAATCTATCTAGAAACCGTTCGGCATCTGGGGGATACGGCCACTTAGGATTTGACATTCCACTCCTAAGCTCTCACTGGACCTCGTTAAACTTAGGGGCCCAAGGCCGGGGTGTCTCGGTCTCCAGTCAGGGAGCATCAGAAGAATATCTATTTGCGCTTGCGAAAGCTCGCATCGAGTTTTGGAATTTTTCGCTTGGTGGAGCTTACACACCCTATGTGTATTCAAGTAGTCTCAGTAAGTATCAAGGCATGTCCTCTACGTTAGTAGATGTAGAACTTCTTTTGCCAATCACGCCTGAAATCGATTTTGGAATCATGGCAAGCAGACAATGGATGCAGACTGGAGACCAAACTCGGTCGTTTAACCCAGCTAGCCTCTATGGTGCTTTTTTTCGGTTACACTACGGGTACAGTGAGTCTGGAAAAAATTCACGCCGCACTTTCAAGGGCTGGCGCTATCCGTTTGGAGTCAGACGTCGCTAACTGTTTCCAGAGTCAGTTCCAGTTTTTGCCAAAGGCTGTTCACCTTCTTGTGCAAGTCTCGCAAGCTTTCTTTTATCAAGGCCGTACTTATCGACTTTAATAATCAAGCCCGCTCTTGAGATACCTAACTCTTTTGCCAGTCTGGATTTATTCCATCCCGTTCGCTTGAGCCCTTCTTTGATCATAGATACTTCAAGCTCTTCTAAAGCATCTTTTAACTTTCCTGCCACACGCACACCTTGCACGCGCGCTTGCTCACCAAAGTCGCGAATTCGTGGACTTAAGAGGTCTGGCGGTACTAATTTCTCATCGCCTACTAGTACCATGAGTCTTTCTATTTCGTTCTCAAGTTCCCTGATGTTACCAGGCCATGGGTAGTCGAATATTTTTTCTAAGGCTCTTTTTGAAAGCTGCTTCAGAGGTGTGTTTCGCTCCTTGCACGCACGACCTAAGAAATGATCGACAAGAATCGGGATATCTTCTTTACGATCCCTCAGTGGCGGTACCACTATGTTAATCACATTAATTCTATAATATAGATCTTCTCTGAAGCTACCTGACTCGACCATTGCTTTTAGATCCTTGTTCGTAGCCGCAAGCACTCGCACATCCACTGCGCGCTGTTCAGTACCTCCTACTGGAGTCAAGGTTCCTTCTTGAAGCACACGCAGGAGCTTCACCTGCATTGTCGGGGACATATCGCCAATCTCGTCAAGGAACAACGTGCCTTTATGAGCGACCTCGAACAAACCTTTCTTATCCTTGACCGCTCCGGTAAATGAACCCTTCACGTGACCGAATAATTCAGAGTCTAGTAGATTTTCGTTAAAAGCAGAGCAGTTTACCGTAACAAAAGGATTCTGATTTCTAACAGAATTATAGTGTACTGCTTTAGCAATCAATTCCTTACCAGTTCCGTTTTCCCCGTTGATAAGCACCGTGCTATCTGTGGTCTTGATCTTCTCAAGGACGCCATAGAGTGACTGCATGGGTTTAGACTTTCCAATCATGTTAGAGTACGCATATCTGGACCCTAACTCACTGCTAAGCGCTTCAATCCTAGCCTGACGTTTAGAAATCTCTGAATGATAGGTGACTATTTCTTCAGCCACAAGCTCTAGGAGTTCTCCTAGATATTTTCGCTCTCCCTCAGATAGTACTCGTAACTGAGCAACTTCTTGCTCGAACAGAACGCCATCTACACCCCACGCTTCCACAACGCGCCTACCTTTGGCGCGTAGCTCAGGGTCTAAAGATTTTTCTAGATGAGAAAAGGCCTGAACGGTCCCATAAAACTCATTGCCCTGAGAGATTCGTGTTACCATGACACTCTCTAAGCCAGATGGCCCTTTCCGAATAAAGGACTTTCGATCTCCTCGCACCGCTTCCTCGTTAGCCTGATTCAGAAATTCTAAGAAGTGAGGCTTTCCTGGATCACGCACATAAAGAGCGGCAAGCCCGTTTTTCCATTCCGACGGATTTCCCATCGTCTCCAAATTTCTAAGGTTTCCGCGATCATCAATAAAAAATATTTCAGTATTAAACCAACTACGAAGAATACTCTGTAGTTTGCGAATGACGTGAATATGTTTTAGTTCTTCAAAATTAATCATAGAGTTACAGCTCCTCTGACAATATAGTTATCGGTCAGATCCAAAATTTTGACAGTGTGTCTAATTTGTATGCGGTTATTTTAAAAATAACCCGAGTAATATCGACTACTTATTATACACAAGCATTGTTAAGTTCTGGAGAATATACGCTTATCGTATTCTGTGTCGACTAGTACCCGCCCGACTATAAGGTGTACGCAGCTCCAAGAAGAAGGATGCCGCCGCCACGGTTGCCGTTAGAATCTTTTGTTCCAGAAACTCCGCCGGTAAGTCGCCAGTGGCGGGTAATATCGTAAAGCGCTGAAACCATGGCTCCACGAGTAAAATAAGAAGAGGCATAATTTGTCTGAAAGACCTCTAACGTGGTGAGTAGCTTATCTGATGCCTCGAACTCGGCGCGCGCCGAAGTATTCTGCCTTGGAAATCCATTCACAACAGTAAGAAGACCGTTTGAGACATTGGGCCGATTTGATATGGCTTGAGAAAGCTCTTCGGGTGATCCTCCTCCTACTGCAAAACGAGTCACCGAGACTCCCACATTAAACCTCTCAAGAAGCTCTTGATGTCCATCTAGAAACACGGAGTTCTGACTCACATAATTCTGTCTGATACGGTTACTAAGGCGCCCAAACTGCCGATATCTTAAAATCGTTCCTTGAATTGTAAGAGTGGTGCGTTTCGCATTCAGAAATGGAGTATCAAAGGCTCTGTCCATCCCAATCGTAGCACCCCGCCCGATCACATCTGCCGGCTCTCGCATATAGAGAATCCCAAAGTTTATAGAGGATCGATCGTCGATGTCGTGGTCGGCACCCGCTTGAAATGTAGAGGCAGTACTCACTCTTTCACTCTTCTGCGAGACAGCGTTTAAGAGGAGTGCCCAGTCGTTTGAAAGTCCGATTTCAGCCCCAAGCAAGTGACTGCGATAAGAGTCTCTCGCAAAAATACTACTCCACTCAAGCCGCGAACTTCGCTTCTCGTCACTCAGTCCACGGTCGCCGTGCACAAAATTTGGCACTTGTTCGATCGCTAAGTTTGGAGCCCCGAGCTGTGCGTAAGCTGGAAACACAAACAAACTTATGAAAAATAGTAACCCGTAAACCATAATCTTCTCTCCGTGCCTTAAACTTATGGCCGGTATTCAATACCACCATACGATCGAATCGTGCTATAGTATCTCTTAGATACGAAAGGAATTTTAACTATGAAATACATTTCCATTATCTTCACAGGTATGTCTCTTCTCATCGCAGATAGCTGTTTTGCCAGAGGCGGTTTTCACCATAGGCAGAACCATCAACGTAAACGCATCAACCAAGGCGTTCGAACAGGCAACCTCCCTCGCGATCAGGCTAAAGAACTTAGAGGCGACCTTAGGCAAGATAGGAAAGAGCGACAAGCTTTAGCAGCCGATGGTCGTCTTAGTCCTGAAGATCGCAAAACACTAAGAGAATCTCAGAATGAGACCAGTCGAAAAATCGAAGAATACAAAACTGATGACATCACTCGCGCAGCTAAGCGGCCCACAATGCCAGCGCAAAACTAACTCAAACTGCCCCCTAAGCGTGCAGATGCAGTTTAAATATTTCGTAGAAGACTTTGATTGTGGAAGCATACGTAGAGGTCGATATGCTGTTTGAGGCATTCGATTTTTTTACTCAAGCACCAGGTCCGT
>Ga0247843_1000562_pt1 | contig 87423 bp, 95 predicted proteins | sample LaCruzMarch2017__FD_192420 | JGI IMG/M metagenome (GOLD analysis project Ga0247843, IMG submission 192420) | Freshwater microbial communities from meromictic Lake La Cruz, Castile-La Mancha, Spain - LaCruzMarch2017_8m | ecosystem: Environmental > Aquatic > Freshwater > Lake | place: Spain... | reverse complement strand
CGTTGTCATAAGGCCCGTGCTTAAAAAAATCTAAATCCCTGAAAAAAGAGGACAAGCTACTAAGTTTTAGAGACTTCGTCATGTCGAAAATTTGAACACCACTATGTAGATATGGGTAATAGAAAGCTTTCTGAATTCATTTCTGTCTAATATAGCGCAAATATCACCTTATATTATTTGGAGATGACGTGCTTAAAGAATCACATGAGGCCAGCTTTGATTTGGCGATGATTAATATTTTAGATCGCCTACAATTTTGCCTTTTAGAGAAAGGGAGTCGTATTGGTGTGTATTCTGCCCATTCAATAAATAAATTACTTCAGATGGAATATTCTCAATTGGAGGATGTTAAAAAGCATTTAAGTTGTTTTTTAAAGATCGTTGAAAGATTTGATTTTAAATTACAAGAGGATGAGTTTCTAAGTCAGAGTGATGAAGTTGAATGCCTTAAGCACGCATTCAATGAATATGGGCTTTGTTTTGGGGATGATGATTTTGATTTTATAAGTCAGGGGGATATTGTTGAATTATATAATTTAGAAAATATTCAAATTTATAGAAACCTTGAATTCTTAAAAGTTGCTCCTTATGATCTTGCAACGATCTTATCAAGCAAATGGACGGATCTGTATGAACGTCCTTCAGATATCACTCAAGCTATAGCTAATAGGGTGGTCGAGATTTTAAATTCAAAGATCATTGAGGCATCTCCTTTTAATGTTCCTATACATCCAATGAAAGCTATGTCAAATGCCGAACAAGTAGTTGTTGAGATAAGTCTAAAATTTATTAAACCTGTGTTTGATAAAGATACAAAAGAAAAACGTGGTTTTATTGCAACTCAAATGGGGTCACCCATTTTATTGAGTGGTGATGAAACCCTAAAACTGGCCATGATCGGAAAAGTGTAAAATGAGTAATAGTCCCAGCAAAGTTAAAAACATTATTATTGGCCAAACTCTTCAGCAAAAAAGAATGGCACTTACATTAAGTCGAATTGATGTGGCCGAAAAATTAGGAATTCAATCTCAGTTCGTTTCAAATTGGGAGAGAGGCGATTGCCTCCCTCCTAGAAAAATTTTAAATGATTTACTTAGGCTTTATAAAATTCCTAAAAAAGACATTGTTAAATTGTACACCCTTGCAACAAAAGCAGCTCTAGACTGCTATTTTGAAGATATTAAAGAATCGTCTGATTAAATTCCATTTTAGTCTTCGCAATGTTCCAGTACGGAGTTGTGAGGATTTGATCTTCAGTTGTACCAATTGATTTCATCAAGTCAGCATATAGCTCAGCAGACCTCGTCATTCCCATTTGAACGATCGTGAGTTTGTTTTCTGGTATTGTCTTAATGAAGCTCAGAGCATCTCCAAAATGTTCAATATCAAGTTCACAATGTTCCATTAAGAAGGTACAGCTTTTTTTCCCATGAATCTCAACTAAGCGCTTATAAACATCAGGAAGCTTAATACATGAGAGACCCTCTTGAGGGATAAAGTATCCAACCAGAGCATAAGGGCCATAGGTCTCGATCATATAAAATAGAACTTGATAGAAATTTCTGGTTTCCATTCTTTCTGGGAAATGTTCAGCCGTCAAACCAAGATTTTTTAAATCATTTGCGGCCATAATATCATGATTTTTTTCTTCATTAAGGGCCTTAATTAAACGAAAATGAAGCTCCCTTTCTTGATAGAGATCGCACTTCGCAGCAGCGAACGCCAGAATTCTTGTTACATGATGAACATAGTGATGGGTTTGGGCCAGCCAATCACCATAAACCATTTTGTCTTCTAAGTTTAAATTCTCATAATTTGTAAATGCAACATCAACTGATGTGTACGCATCTTTTGAAACACGGTCTCTGAAGTTCATAATTCGCTCCTTTGAATCCCAAGTTTGGGATCAGTATATATGTGGTTGTTGTATGATTGATCTGATTTGCATTGATTCCAAAAGTTATTGATAAGGTCCAAAGTATCTCTATCTAATTGATCAAATGCTTTTAGTGCTGAAGATTCATCAATCACAAATACATTTGAGCCGATTCCGTGGACAACAGTTTCATAAAGACTTTGTCCACCCAGCATTCTCACCGACTCATGAGTTTTTCGATCATTTCTAGTGATTGTAATAAGTGCAGTTGTTTTTGATTCTAGGAAACGTTTAATTCCTAGAGCGATTAAGCAAGATGAATAAGAAAAATGGGTAATAGATTTTCTGAATTCTGGATGAATCGCAAGATTACTTATAATGGAAATATCTTTATGAGTTGCTTTAATTTTATCAAGACAATGTTTAGGGTAGTTTTTAAAGTAACTTCTGTCTAAATCAATAGGAGACGAGAGGTCTAGTTCAGAGAAAAGAATTACCCCTATGGGAGTTTTATCCATGGAGAGTACGCCAAGCTCTTTTTGTAGTAAGAAATCATCACTGTATTGAATATGGTCTGGTGAGAGGACGGCCTTAAAAGTGTCATCAAAGACTTTTTTCCAGAGTGAGTATGCATCGTAGTACAATTCTTTTTCTTCAGAGAGGAATAGTTCTTTTGATAAAAATTTGAATGTTAACTCTTGAGAGTTTTTCAGAAAATACCTTGTCTAGTTAATAATATATTTAGGAAGAATTAAATAGATTTCTATTTATAAAGTCCACTCACAAATTTGATTTTAATTTTTTCTGAATTTGATGCGCGTTGTTTTGATGCTGTAATTATTGAATAAAACTGTTTTTGCAAAGTGTTGAAATTAAATAAAATTCTGTTTAGTAATAAAATAACACTATTTGATTAATTTTAAGTTGAAGGTCATATTCACTTAGGAGGATATTTGGTATGAGTTTTAAAATAATCTATGGGTCTAGCTTAGATGAATGCCTGAAAGTCGATAAAACATTAACGAAGATTCTTCCTGACAAATCATTATTTGTTACAGATGTAACTATGCTTAGAGATCAGCTTTCAACTGTTTCATGCAGCTCTGTGGTTATTACAAATGAATCTTTAATGGGGCAATGGCAGTTAGATGATTTGATTCCCATTATTAAAAACGTTAATGAAATCGATTTTTATTCTTATATTAAAGGTTCATTAAACAAGATTTTAACAATCTGATTTGATTCGTTTGTTCGTATTTAAAATTCAATAAGTCATTTGTGAACATTCCCGGGGCCCTTCTTATCTCGATTTGCTTAATTTTTTTTGCTCCTGTAAAATATGTATCAGGAAGTTACAAAACCCATCCTATACATTCAAACCTTAAATTCGAAGTATCAGATCTTGTAAACTCAACAAAGTTGATGGTTCGAGGGTTTATTATGTTAAGAAGATATTTTCTCGGCTTCCTTTCTGGAGGAGTTGTTATGTCAGCAGTAAAATTAAATTCACTCAACGAACTAGGTGAGATTTTTTCTAAGAAAAAGAAGAGCAAAACATTACCAGCACTCTTTCTTGGTCATGGATCTCCGATGAATGCTATTGAAGACAATCGCTTTACGCGTTCTTTAAATGCTCTCGGTGAGGCGATGGCAAGACCTGAAGCCATTTTAGTTATCTCAGCTCACTGGATGACTGAAGGTACTTGGATCACTCATATGGATAGGCCAAAAACGATTCATGATTTTCACGGGTTTCCGCAACAATTATTTGATGTTCAATATCCGGCCCCTGGCAGACCGGATATTGCTGAGGCGATCCAGAAGGATATCGTGGATCCAAAAATTCATTTGGATCATGAAGCTTGGGGACTAGATCACGGCACATGGGCCGTACTTCGCCACATGTACCCTGATGCGAATATCCCGGTCATGCAACTAAGTATCTATATGTCTCAACCTCCAGAGTATCACCTAAAGCTTGGTCAAGAGCTGGCAAAGTTACGTGAAAAAGGCATCCTTATAGTTGGAAGCGGTAACATCGTTCATAATCTCAGAAAAATTCGTTGGGAAAATAATCCCACCCCATATGATTGGGCCCTCGAATTTGATGACTGGACTAAGCAGAAGCTTTTGGGCAGGGACTTTAAAGCTCTACAAAATGATTTTCTAAAAATGGAAGCAGGGAAATTGTCTGTTCCTTCGATGGATCATTACTACCCATTACTTTATGTTTTGGGAGCATCTAACCCTAAGGACGAATTAAGTTTTGAGTATGAAGAAATACAAAATGCTTCGATTTCTATGCGCTCTTTTAGTTTTGGGCCCGTGTAAGAATAAAATGAGAAATTGCGTATCTTTTTATTCTTCATCAGTTCTTTATTTCTCGGAAGGAAAACGACTATTTTTATCTAAACGGAAATGAGAGATCATACTCGCTCTCCAGAAATATCCCATGGGAGTGGCAGCAGTTGTTTTATAGTAGGCATAGTATTCCTTGTTTTTCAAAAGCCTTTTGTCCTTATTCATGGCGCCCCATACGAGATAAATACTCCAATAAACAGAAAGAATGAGATGAGAAATTGAAAGGTGGGGAGTAAACCAGATCATGCCAAAAAATGCGACATAGATTGGGTGTCTCATAAAACGATAAGGCCCGTTATAAGGTATATTATAATGGATGGGTCGATTTTTTATAAAATTCCACCATTGTTCCATGCCGATTTGTTTCATGGGTCCAGCGGTGAAGATGGCCCACATTATAAGCAGCCAGCAAGATGTATTCAAAACATAGATAGATATTTTGAGAACCCCTTCTGCTTGATAAAATTCACCAAAAGGGGCCCAGAATAAACACATTATAAATAATGTAGCACTCGCATGAAACGCATAAAAGGTCATGTGAAGTTTAGGAGGAAGAAATTGAGTGAACTTTCTTCCAGCAGGGGTGAGGAGATAGCTGTGTGGAACAGTGAAAAGAGTAAGAAGCAAAAGATCCCAAGCAATTGCAAACGGTAAAGAAAGATTCAATCTCGTAAACGTGTTGTCCTGATATAAGAAGAAGAACAACATCACAATGACCACATGAAAAAGTATGAAGTTAGCCATACCGAAAATGATGAAAAACGTTTTTTTCATATTGATTCCAAAGCATTTAATGTTGAGACTTTATTATAATTGAAATTCCATATTTAGGGCAAAGATTAAGGTCTTTTGATCGGTGAGCATTGTTGTCGGTTTTTTATAAAGACAAAATATAAAACAAGATTGAAATTAATCAAATGAGGTCATAGAGAGAAGAATATTGTATTGTTAAACTCATATTTAATGAGTCATTTTTTGCCGTACTTGATTGAGTCGGTAATGTTACGGAATTCTGCATGAGGATAGTATTATTGTGGCCCAAAGCACGGACAATAAATATTAAGGCCCAGCATCTGTGATAGTCCAGCCTCTTGTGGTGGTAAGTGTATTTCTGGCAGCAGTTGCAGTTCCATCATAGTTTGATAATCCACCATCAAGAGTAACACCTGTTTGAGTTGTAGTGGCGTTAACACGATTTAAGAAAGCACTATAAGTGGCAGTAGGAAGCGTTACTCCGGTAAACATTTGAGTCATATTCGTGACATTACCAAAGTCCCAACTTGAAACGGTTGGGTTGGCCGAAGTTGCTCCATAAAACATACCAAGCATCGTGGTGACAGCGGCCGTGTTCCAGTTGCTCGTGTTTGGGTTTGCCATATCTGCACTGGAAAACATCAAGGACGTGTTTGTGACATTGGTGGTATTCCAGTTGGTTGTATCGGGATTTGCCAATCTGGCATCGTTAAACATACTCGACATATTGGTGACAAGGGCCGTGTTCCAATTAGTGGTATTGGGAGTCGCCACGTGGGCCTCTTGGAACATACCGGCCATAGTTGTAACTTTTGAGGTATCCCAGAGCCCAGTACTAGGATTGGCCAGCCATGCATTAGCAAACATATAAGACATATTTGTGACTTTAGATGTATTCCAGTTGAGGGTATTTGGGTTGGCGACAATTGCACTGTCAAACATTGCTTGCATGTTCGTCACATTACCCACATTCCATGAGGCCGTATTTGGAGTTGCAAGCCTTGCATCTTTGAACATCAGGGCCATGCTTGTCACAGCACTTACGTTCCATGAACTCACATCAGGATTAGCAACGTAGGCAATGTTAAACATATTATCCATGTTAGTGACGAGTGCAGTATTCCAACCACTGGTATTAGGATTGGCCAGCCGTGCATTATAAAACATATTGGTCATAATTGTTACCTTGGATGTGTCCCAACCACTCGTATTAGGATTGGCCACACTAGCTGTATCAAACATAGCGTACATAGTGGTGACATTTCCGGTGTTCCATCCACTCGTATCAGGGGTAGCAAGGTAAGCATCATTAAACATTTGCGCCATAGTGGTGACGTTGGCCGTATTCCATCCACTAGTATCTGAATCTGCTATGTCTGCACTTCTAAACATTCCGGCCATGGTTGTAACGAGGGTTGTATCCCATCCACTGGTATTAGGATTAGCAAGATTTGCATTATAAAACATGTTGGCCATCGTGGTGACTTTGGCCGTATTCCAGCCACTGGTATTAGGGTTAGCAATCGAGGCCCCATCAAACATACTGGCCATTGTGGTGACATTGGCCGTGTTCCATCCACTGGTATCTGGGTCGGCCATGAAAGCATCATTGAACATACTCGACATATTGGTCACGTTGGCCGTGTTCCAGAGACTGGTATCAGGATCAGCAACGTTCGCACTTGAAAACATCAAAGACATACTAGTCACATTGGTTGTGACCCAGTTTCTAGTATCTGGATTAGCAGCATCTGCGGCCTGAAACATAGAGGACATATTAGTTACGTTCGTTGTGTTCCACCCACTAGTGTTAGGGTTTGCGGCAGTAGCACTACGAAACATTGCAGACATATTGGTCACATTGGAAGTATCCCAGGTTGAACCATCTGGTGTTGAAGAGGGTGTTGAGCGGAACATATTTAACATGGTGGTGACTTGATTTGTTTTTCCGCCGGAGACAGCAGCTAAGTTACTGCAACCGAAAAATGCCGCTTCAAAGTTTGTCCACCCTACGTTTCCAAGATCTTGAATGGATATAAGATTTAGTCGACTTCCCCCATTATTAAAATACCAGGCGGTAAGGGAGCCATTGATGGTGACAACATAATCACCAGCAGCAACATAGGTGTGGATACGATCGGCGTCTGCAGGGGATGTTACGGTTGAAATAGCTGTTCCATCTCCCCAGTCGACAGTGAAGTTATATGTAAAACCTGTTCTTAGTGGGAGGGTAATTGTTTGGTTCGCTGCCGTTGTTCTCCAAGTTGAAATGAAGAACGTTTTGATCGTAAGAGTGGCACTGGCCGTATTGGAAATGTTTCCGTTGGTGGTTACGGTATAGTTAAAACTTGCGGCCCCTGTAAATGCGGCAGTACTCGTAACTCCTACGGTACAAACCCCACCAGCACATGCACAAGGAGTTGTAACAGTAATGTTTGTTAGAGCTGATGTCGAACACACAGTCGCCTGATCTCCATCTCCATCGGTATAACTTAAAGTGAGAAGGGATTCCACATCCATGTTCATGGTGGCCGGGGTAATGTTACTGGCCACAGGTAAATCGGCCACCGCTGTAATACTCAGAGTAGCGGTAGCAACTGCGGAAGTGGCCCCGCTTGCTGTGACAGTATAGTCAAAACTAGCCACTCCATTAAAGTTTGCTGTTCCTGTCACTCCCACCGTACATACTCCAATAGCACATGAACAAGCGGTGGTTACAGTCACATTAGATAAAGCAGAAATTGTGCAGGCCGTGGCCAGATCTGAATCAATATCGGTATAACTTAAAGTGATAGTCGAAGCAGTCTCTTCATTAAAAGCTGCCGGCGTTAAAGTATTCGCAATCACTAAGTCATCAGCAGCAGCAATGTTAAGAGTTGCCGTTGAAGTATTCGAAGTATCTCCATTGGCAATGACTTCATAGTCAAAACTTCCGGTACCATTAAAGTTCCCATTCCCTTGAACACCCACTGTACAAGTGCCTGCAACGCAAGCACAGGCCGTTGTGATAGTTACGTTAGATAAATTTGAGAGACTACAGACAGTGGCAAAATCAGCTTCAGGATCTGAATAATTTAAAGTGATGGTTTTGATTACATCTTCAGTCATGGCAACGGTCATAATATTTGAAACTGGATTGCCACCGACATCTGTAACCGTCACACTAAATATTTCTGTATCGCTAAACACACTGTTAGATGTTTTAATTTTTATTTCGAAAACGGGGCCAAGGTCAAAACTCATATAATTGGCGGTCCAAGAAAGTGTTCCCATTAAAGGATCAAAAGTGACTGTGCCTGGAAGGGAGGAGCAGCTAGTTGTTTCTGCTACAATGTTATTGGGAGTCGTATCAAAATAACAGGCATAACCAAGAGGATTATTGTCTACATCAAAATCATTTCCACCATCGGCCGCATCGATATTGAGTATGCTACCTTCAGAGATAGTGGTGTCAATGATAGTATCAAGAACAGGGTAGGCGATAATTGGGCCACTTGTATTTTCAACTTCTGCCAGACTTTTTGCAAAAAATATGGGCCGTTCAACTTTACAAGCAGCAAGGAGGAGCAGCATTAGGATTTGAATAAAATAATAATAGATCCGCCTTCTGCTCGCAGATCTATTTTGCAGAGGAATGTCATTAAGCACAAACATAATAATCGGCCTCAATATACCTGACACGTTTCGTTATTTATTGTACTAAACCTGAGGACCATTCACATTTTATTAATTAACAGTCCGTTATTATTGAAACTACCGGTGTTGAAAATCTGTTTATATGAAATAAATGCCAAGAATTCTGGGCACTATAAGTTCCAGTCATTATGATAGTCCTATGTATACTTTACGACCCTACCAACAAGAAGCAGTGGAAAATACTCTCAAGTATTTTCGCCATCAACGAGAACCTGCGGTTATCGTTTTGCCTACAGGAGCAGGGAAAAGTTTAGTCATCGCTGAATTGGCCAAAATTGCGAAGGGCAGAGTTTTGGTTTTGGCCCACGTTAAAGAGTTAGTTGAGCAGAATTATAATAAGTACCAAAGTCATGGACTTGAAGCGGGTATATATTCTGCCGGTTTGGGAAAAAAAGATTTTTTTCAAAAAGTTATTTTTGGCAGCATTCAATCAGTCGCGAATGCTGATAATCATTTTTTTAATGAATTTACGCTGTTGATTATTGATGAGTGCCATCGAGTGAGTCTGGAAAATGATACTCAGTACTCTACAGTCATGGCCAAGCTTCGAGAAAAAAATCCCCATATTTGTATTCTTGGACTCACAGCAACTCCCTACAGGCTCGGTCTAGGTTGGATCTATGAGATCAGTCATAAGAATGAAGTTAAGACGGAAGAGAAACGATTTTTTAAACAATGTGTTTTTGAACTACCTCTCGATTTTATGATTAAAAACAACTATCTCACAAGACCCGTGAAAGTTGATATTCCTGTGACCTCTTATGATTTTTCTGACCTTACAGAGTTGGGAAGAATGTATACCATCTCGGAAGTCGAAGAGATTTTAAAACAACAAAGAAGACTGACTCCTCTTATTATAAAAAATATTATTGATATTACTGAAAGTTATGATCGTCAGGGAGTGATGATTTTTAGCAGTACTGTTAGACATGCCCAAGAAATTCTGGAGTGCCTTCCTGAGGGTGAGGCCCGCATAGTTATTGGTGATACTGATGATAACGATCGTGATAATATCATTAATGATTTTAAAGAGAAAAAATATAAGTACCTCGTGAATGTGTCAGTTTTGACGACAGGTTTTGATGCTCCTCATGTGGATGTCATAGCCATTCTTCGTCCGACAGAGTCAGTGAGTCTGTATCAACAGATCATTGGCCGTGGCCTGCGATTAAGTGAGGGGAAAAAAGACTGTTTCATTCTGGATTACGCCGGAATTAGGCATGATATTTATAGCCCAGAAATTAGTGATAAAAAACCGCAGAAAGATTCCGTTCCTGTTCAGGTAGAGTGTCCGTTATGCGGTTTTGAAAATGACTTTTGGGGACTTAAAAATTTCGATGGTGATGTTATTGAGCACTTTGGCCGAAAATGTCGTTTTATGGAATGCGGTTACCGCTTCCGCTGTAAAATTTGTCATAAGTGTGGAGAGGAGAATGATATTACTGCTCGAGCATGTAATGCATGTGATGCGATATTAATCGATGCTGATGCCAAACTCAAACAAGCGAAACTTTCTAAAGACGCACATGTTTTAAAACCAGATATGATTAAACTTGAAGAACGTTTGGATAAGAATGGAAACCCCTATGTGGAAATTAAATATTTCGATTACGATGCAAAGTACTTCTCTGAATTTCATTTCTTGAATAATCCGACAAGCCTTAAGAAATTCAATATAGATTTCCTGAGATCTCATATGCGCAGACCGGAACTTGGTCTTCATATTACCAGTACTCAGGAAGTCATCCATTATCAGAAACTATTCCGGATGCCGGCATTTATCATAGCTCGTAAACAGGGGAAGTTTTGGAAGATCACCGAGAAGATTTTTACTGAAGAGCTCTAGAGTCTTTCGCGAGGAATACAGCGGTACCTGCGTGTACTGAAGTTTTCTGTTTTTCCTTCCACCCTAAGCAAACCAAACTGACCTTTTAACATTTGAGAACTAATAAAAATTTCCGTTTCATCAACTCCGGAATCCCTTACGATGTAGCGGGCAGTGTTTGCAGGTCGATCGTACTTTTTATCGAAATCACTCACATAGGCCACAGGGGAATAAGTTAAGGGACGGTCAGTTTTAGTTACGGCCACCAGCATTTGTTTGTTATTTTGAATATCTACTCGTAAATCATCATGAGAATCTAAGGCCTCACAATCGAAAGTATCGGCCAAACTAAGTTGAGAGAAAAGAAGGCCTAGAATTAATAGTAAGGTTTTCATAATGTCCTCGAATTGATTTTTTAGACCTTAACCTGAAAAAGGGTACGGTGGGACATTGAGATCGGAAACTGTACCAGAGTTTTGGTACGAGAGAAATTTGTTCTTACTTTGCCAATAAATGAGTCTAAAGCACTCGTTATAATGTCATTGTATGGATCTTGATCAGGCTTTTTATCTATATTGGAGATCTCTGAATCTCAATATTTTAAAATATACGTTCTACCACTTTCCTAAATAAACAATAGAAGTCCCCTCATAAAAGGACCATTCTTTGAGAATAATGGCCCCTTCAAGTTCGTTCGCACGATCAGGCGCCAATTTGAAAAAAGCGACCACACCATCAAGCTGTAAATAATGGGGGAGCATGGTGAACCATAAAGTATGCTGTGCGGAAAGACTCGCGATTTCCTTTTGTAAAGCAACCATTTGCTGCATTTGAGAATAATCTCCACGTTGAATCTGGTCAAAGATATCCTGAAGTTCAACCGAAAGGACTTCCATCTTATTAGATATTTCTTTTACTGATAAAGCAGGCAATAGGCCCGTACTAGCAGTAATGGCCTTTGCATTTACAGACAGAGAACCAGGAATAATAAATCCTTTTCCTCCTAGAAGTTTGGCACGAGTGGGATCTTCTGAAGGAATAAGTGGAGCATCCATACCAATGAAGCGTTCTTCATTGGCAAAATGGGCCTCATCAAAAAATGTTGTCATACTTTGAATAAATTCATCCACCAAAACATCAGCATACATATTAGAGTTTTCAAAACGAGAGGCATCTTGAAGGTATAAAAATGTTTTACCTAGTTCTTCGTGATCCTTTGATCCTGATCGGGATAAAATGTGGGCAGCAATATAACCGAGCCATGAATTGCTAGTAAAAAGAGATTTTGTTGCTGTGGCAATTAACCCTTCATCATCCGTATCAAGCTTAGTGGATAAGTAGTTCATAGCATAGGCCCGAATCGTTTCATCTTTAGAATGAGAAGCGAGCTTGAAAGCCTCTATCGTCTCAGGATGACTTGATTGCTCCAGCCAACTCAGCAGAGAAATGGATTCAGTTGTTAAAATGGCTGCCAAGGATTGGCATTGAGGGAGAGAGGGAGTCGTAGCAAGACATTTTTCCTGGAAATTAATTTCAAGTTTTCCTGGAGAAATTCTTCCTCTTGGCAGAACGATAGTTCTGGCGAAGCCATGTGTGGTCATAATCAGAATAAGGAATAAATAATTCATCATAAAGAGCCTCTAGAATCAAAGCCCTGCAAAAGCCGGTTGATATTTTTAAGTTGTTGTCTGGCTTTTTCCTGATTAGGGATTTTGTCAGAACATTGGGCCATTAAAAAACGGTATTGGGCTTCACTCATTTTCATCGAATGTTTATAAGCAGCAGCTTCTTCTTTGACAATATTATCAATACTAAAGAGTCTGGCCGATTGACCTTTTGCCTTCATTTTGAGGCAGGCCTTTTTATGGATTTGTTCGTGAGCATAATCTCTAGCATAAAACTCTTCACAAGTTGTTCCACCCTGACCAAATGTTGTAGGGTCATACTGTTGATCATAGTAGTTGACCCAGATTTTGCAATCGGCATCTGTGAACATGCCTTTGTATCCTTCACTCGTGCGATGAACATCATCCAACTTTCCATTCAGATCACAAGTAGGCATTTCAAATGTACTCATAACAAAAACTTCAAGTTTATCTTCAAAAATAGGGCCGGCAATCTTTTTCAGAGTGGCGAGATCTGCTGTAGGGTTTTGCGCTCGGGCCTGGGCCATGGAGCTTTCATAAAGGTTACCATCATAATAGTATCCATCTTTAGGCTTTTTACCTTTACGAGAAGGATCATTCACGATGGCGGCAATATAAAGAAAAACTTTTGAATGCCATTCAGCTTTGAAGGTACACAGAAGATCGGGATTACAAGGGTTTTTTTCTGTGAGGCATTGAGGACTGGCCAGCAGTCCTTGCGACAAGAGGAGCATTGTTACAAAAAAATATAATTTAGTCATGTTTCACTTCTTTAGTAATATTTCTATAGCTTCTAATTTTGTATCTACTTCAATACTCTTTGGCCATTTCTGTTTGGCCTCTAAAAGAACAACTTTTGCTTCAGGAGCTCGATCGGCCTGAACTAGAAAATAGGCCAGATTCATGGCCGGTCTTAGTTTCCTTGGGGCCTTGATTTTGGCATCAGTCCATAACGCAATAGGATTCTGATAAACGCTAGAAAAGGAATATGTTGTGAGAGAGAGAAAGACAAGCATACATAAAGCAGCTAATAAAAAAACTCCTTTCATGACCATTCGCGCATTTCGAATCGGCCCCAAAATAAGAATAGGAATCACAATTGAAGAATAAGATAAAGGTCGCAAGGCCAAAGGGTCCAGCTTTAAGATCAAGGTTTGGGTGGGAAAAATCAGCACTGGCCACAATAGCAAATCCGCCACGAATTGAGGAGATCGTCTGTAATATTTAAGCACTATACTTAGAAAAATAACGACGAGAAAAACGCTCACAAAAAACCACAGAGAACTGTCAATCAGCGGAAAATCTAACTCAATTCCAATCTTGCTGGGAAAAATAAAATAATAAAGACCCGAAGAAAGACCTGCAAAGTTATCCCACCAGTTAACAAAATGAGGTACTTCTTTCCAGGAAAATTCAATGAGTTGCCAGAGACGAAATCGCACTAATCCTAGAGAGACGAGCAAAAAGGATGCTAGGGCCAGGTTGAAATTTTTATTTTTGATGAGTTGATAAATTAAAAAGAGCAGGGCCACTTCTTTTGAGAGAACTGCCAACACAGCATAAAGAATTTGATAAGATTTTTTACTGGACCATAAACTGAGTAAAACAAAAAACAATGATAATAAAGTTGATCGTCCTGAAAGAGCAATAAAAGTTTCAGCGTGTACAGGATGAGTGGCCCAGGAGAGTGCTAAAATTGGAGAAAATATCTTACCTCCGCCTTTCTTTTCTAAAATGAGCATCAAAAGAAGCATACATCCTATAGCAAGGGAATACTGGAATACTCTTCGCTCGGGAGCATTAGTAAGACCCAGGCTTGATTCTATAGCAAATGTTAATTTCGTGAGTGGTCTGAGAGTTTTAAAAAAGTTTTCAGCAAAACTTGTCAGTGACTGAGAGGCGGGATCTTGCAGGGGAGTGACGTAATCATCAAATTGATATGGTGATCGAAATCCTGGACACCAAACAAGAATGAAGATGAGAATAGTAATGAACCAAGTAGAGATAATAGACCAATGTTTAAGCATAAGACATGTTCCCAAACATAGAGGTCGCCATTTGATGATGGTTTTGTAGAAGGAATTAACAACATATTGAATGTGTTGTTAATCTGTCATCCATAATGTTTTGAGATGAGGTCAAGAATTAAAAAATAATGGTACCTACCACCGTCCCTAGTTGAGGAATAAGAGCTTAATATCTCGAAGTTTGACACATCAAACACTGCCTAGAACTTGAACAGGGTACGAATTTTTTTCTAAAAATAGGCCGCCTCTTTTAGATATGATAAAGTGAAACATATGAAATATTTAATAATGATTTTTATTTTATCAGGACATGTTATTGCCGCCGAGTCTGACCCTTTTACAGTCCGGAATTGGCACTTTGTAGATGTGACAGAACAATTAAATGTGGAAGTTCAGCGTCGAATGGAACTGGCCCTGATTAAGACGAATGAAGTCTCAGGATGTCGAATAAAAAAACTTCAAAATGAAATGGGAAAAGTCCTTAAACGTCCAATTATCGGTCAGGTAGAAGATTGGGTGAATCACTCAAATCTTCCAGGTAATAGAGTGACTCTTAAAGATTCAATATATCGTGATTCTACATTTTTTCAAAGCACTGGCCTTCATATGACAGAGGCCAGTATGGCACCAGTTATTATGCTTAACGGAGAAATTGTTGGCACAGATAAGCTTGGACATTTTTTTGATGAAGGCTGGGCCTTATATTCGATTTATCGAAAGAAAAAGAATCTTGAGGCCAGCTTGAACTATTCTGAGAAAACTGAAAATGGAATCTTTGGAATGATGGCAGCTGGAATTGAAAGTTATGCGGATAAGGTTGCTAATTTTCATGGGCTTACATTTTGGTCTGATTTAGTTGGAGAAGGTTATACGAGTAAAAAATCTCCTTATTTTAAATGTGAAGATGAGCATTTTGTCATGATAAGGAAGTTTGACTGGGCCGATTATGTAGATGGGGCATGGGATGAATCGATTAATTGTAATCGGTTTCGGCCTGGAGATTTTGAGGTTAATGTCTTAAATCATATTAAAGAGCTTGGTATGACTTGCCCTGTTGAACCGGAGAAGTGTGTAGATGCAGCTGCTAGATATGGGGAACTTCGAAATCACCTTTTGCATCCAACTTGTCTACAAAATCAAGAAAAGATATCGAGTCAGTCTAAAGACTAATATTGTGTAGTACGAAGTCTTAAGCACTGTTTTGATCTTTTATTATTTGTATAAAAAATGCGAGATTTTCTTCTTTTATCAATCCACAGTTAAAACCTAAGTAAAAAAAGATAATGTTTCTCATTAATCTCCTGTCACATTAAACACGAAGAAAAACGCGGATAGGTACAATCAGAAATGAATCTGATGGCCATTAATTTAATATCTGTTACAGATCATATTTAAAAGATTTTAAATCTACGATAATAAGAACCAAGTAAATCAAGGTGGTGCAAATTAAAAATGACCATCAATAAAAAAACAAAGGAAAATTATGAGAAAGCCAACTCAGAAACCAAAGTTTGAAAAAAAAGATCTTCATAAAAAAATAGGTGGTAAAGGTGGAAAGATGAGTGGGGATGATTCAAAAAAGAGTAAAAGAAGCAAAGTTTATTAAGTAAGAGTTTAAGGTGACTTATTTGATGAGGTAGAGAAACGAATCTTCTTTTCCTATTACTTCATGTTCAATGTTTGCCGGTATTTCAAAGAAATCACCAGATTTTAATTTGTGAGTTTTTCCGGACATATTAAAATCCACTGAACCTGATTGTACGATAAGGATCGCGGCTGTGGGGGTTATGTGTTTTTCTAACATTTGGCCTTTTTTAAATCCAAGGCCAATAAGTTTAAAAGAAGGGTTACTTAAGATTTTCACAGTTTTAGTTTCAATATTTAATTTAATTTCATCTTGAAGAGTATGTTTCATAAGCTTCACCTCTGCTATTGCGTTTGTTATTAGTAAAGTGAATGTCAAGATAGAGGATACGAGCTTCATCATTTTTTCTCCTTTTTTGATCTTATGGCATCTAGGAATTTTTTTGATATCTCTTGAGGCAATGATTTCGCAGTACTCTCAATTATTTTTACTCTTTCAATACTCAGCTTATTTATAAAGTTCTGTCCATAAGACGTAAGAGTCAAGATTTTAGATCTTCTATTCTCTTGATCCTCTACTCTGTCAATAAAGTCTGTTTTCACTAAGTCGTCAACCAAACGACTCGTGGCCGAGAGTGATAGATTTAACCTTGTCGAAATGTCTTGAATTGAAATGCATTTAGCTTGGTCGATAATATGTAGGGCCGCAACCTGGGAGAAACTCAAATCTTCGAGTCCTATGATGACAGCTAGTCTTTCAATAACACTGCTGAACATCTTGCGAGTAAATTTTTCGATTGGTGAATTTAATATAACCTTGTTCATTAGTTTATATTATGCAATAGTTGCATTTATGCAAGCTTTATTCATAAAAGAGGGTATATTGTATGTGGAAAAGAGTAGCGTTAGTGGCCATCGGCTTTTGGATATTAACTCTGATAGTGGGTGGGTATTTTTTTGTTAAGGGAACCGGAAAGAGAGGTGATGATGGGCGTCTTGCAGTTGCACTTAAGAGAGATGAACGAAATCTTGTTCTTTCTGAGATGAGACAGCTACTTGCAGGAGTTCAGACAATTCTTCAAGCAATTACAAATGATGATTTAAAGATCGTTGAATACACTGCAAGTTCGCTTGGAATGAAGGCGGCGGTTGATGTTAACCCGGTTCTCATGGCAAAACTCCCATTAGAATTTAAAAGTACTGGCATGGGGGTGCATGGCCGATTTGATGAGATGGCCTTGAAAGTTCATTCGGGTAAAATGAACAAAGATGAAGTGCTTAAAGAGGTAAGCGATATCATGTTAACCTGTGTAGGGTGTCACCAGGCCTATAGGCTTGATGAGGTTATTGATTAATAAAAGCATGGTCTACCTTGAGAATTGGACAAGAATTTTCTAAAGACAACTCTTATCCAATTCAATTAAAATTAATTCCATTATGACTTTTAACTAGTACCAGCTCGGATGTATCAATGATCTAGTCCATTAACTCTAAAAAGGTTTTTGTGACTCCGCACTCTGGGCAATTCCATTTCTCAGGTATATCCTCAAAACGCGTTCCAGGCATGAGTCCGGAGTCAGGGTCTCCTTTTTCTTCATCGTAAATGAAGTCACATAATACGCATTTATATTTTCTGAAAATCATTTTGAACCTCTCTTTTTGTCTAAAACATCTTGGTAATGATCAGCATGTATCTTTTCAACAACCTTGAGTGCAGCGAATTTTTTTCGTGCCAGTTCCAGTGTCTTTTTAAAGGATTCTTCGTGATCCAGTGATTCCTGACCCTGGTCTTTAAATTCTTTCCCAGCAGCATCTTCATTTTCTTCAATTGCTGTTTTTTCAAAACCTGGATACATCACGGTGTGTTCATATCGTTCACCTTCAATGGCCATTTCTAGTAACTTTTCGATGGTTAATTTCTCTTTAGGATAGATCAGACCTAAATGTGAAAACGCATGTTGTGTTTCCTGGTGAGCGGTTTCTTCAAACACTTTTGCAACCTCTTCATCTCCCATCTCTCTTGCAAGTTTGGCGAAGTAGAGATATTTTCTATTGGCCATAGACTCCCCAGCAAAAGCTGACTCTAAATTCTTTTTTGTTTGTGTTTCATAAAATGATTTTTTCATCATGTTCTCCTTTCATACACCCATTATGGTGGACTTTTAATAATCGAGATATTAGATTAGTTCTATAATCTTAATAGGTGGAGCCTATGAACGTATCCCAGCTTTCTCTTCGTGATATTGAGTACATAGTCGCTGTTTCTAATGAACTTCATTTTGGAAAGGCAGCTGTTCGACTCAACGTCTCTCAACCAACATTAAGCGAGCAAATAAAAAAGCTGGAGGATCATCTAGGACTGAAGATATTTGAAAGGACCAAAAGATCTGTTCATGTAACGAATCAGGGAGCTGAACTTATTGAGATAGGAATGAACATTTTAATTCAAGCAGAATTGTTTATTTCATTGGCGAAAAATAAAAAGCATCCACTTTCCGGAAAATTTAATCTTGGAGCAATCGCCACAGTAGGGCCTTATTATTTACCCTATATCATAGGGCCTTTACGAAAATCTTATCCCCAATTGGAACTGATTATTGAAGAAGGGCAGACGGATGATTTACTTTTAAAGCTTGATCGTGGTGATCTTGATGCAGTGATTTCGTCGCGTACATTTAATGAAAATAAATATAGGTTATATTCTCTTTATAACGAACCATTTTGGTTAGCGATCCCTCAGGAAGTAAAAATTAAATTGAAAGCAGGTAAAGTGAGTATCAGTGATATAGACAAGAACAACTTGATTCTTCTTTCAGATGGTAATTGTTTAAAAGACGAAGTACTGGATTTTTGCCACCTTTCACGAAAGGCAACTTCGAAAATACAGGCAACCAGTTTAGAGACTTTAAAGTATTTAGTGGCAGGAGGGAATGGATCGACTTTTATCCCTGAGTTAGCGCTCTGTGATGATAAAAAGATGAAAGGCCTTATTCATTATTATGCATTTGTTGAAAAAACCGCGCACCGAGAAATTGTACTCGTTACCCGAGAACAGTTTTCTCGCCCGGATGAAATTAGGCTGCTTTACCAAAAAATGAAAGAAAATCTGCCGAAGTTTAAAACATAACCTATTTATATGTGATCAATAAGTAAGGTATGGTTTTAGAATATATTAAAATTTTATTAAAGCGGGATTATGGAAAATATTAATTATGGGCCACTAAGGTTTTTAATTGGGACTTGGGAAAGCCAGGGATTAACTGGTAAGAATCAGGCCCCTGATGCTGATCGTAAAATTGAAAATACAAAATTTCGACAGATGATGATTTTTGAACCCATCGGAGATGTTAATAATCATGAACAAGTGCTTTATGTCTTACGCTATCATACGAAGGCCTGGGAAGAAGGTGAACATGGCATAGACGATAAACATTTTCATGAAGAAGTCGGTTATTTTATTTGGGATAAAGTACGCCGTCAGTTGATGAAGAGTTTTATTGTGCCGAGAGGGATTGCGGTAAATGCTGGAGGGGATGCTGATCAAGATGCTACAGAATTTAAGCTCTCAGCGGTACTAGGCTCAAATACCTATGGTGTTTGTTCGAATCAATTTTTAGATGAGGAGTTTCAAACCATTCGTTATGACGTTAAGTTTGTACTCGTTGATGAAAATACTTTTTCATATGAAGAAAACACACAGATAAAAATCAGAGGGCAACAAGGTCTTTTTGATCATACTGAAAAGAATACTTTGACCCGAGTAAAAGGATAATTTATGCATTATTTTCTCATGTTATTAATGACAATCAGTTGCTCTCATCATCGTGATCAAAATTCTGCCAATGTGCATATGCATAAAACATCTCATGATCAACTTCTTTCTCATTTTGAAGATCCCAAACGTGACATTTGGCAAAAACCAGACCTTGTTGTTAAACGAATCTCTCCACTTAGAGGACTTGAGGTGATTGATATAGGTGTAGGGAGTGGATATTTTTCAAAGTATTTACTTCATGCAGGAGCAAGAGTCACAGGAGCTGACGTGGATGAAAAATTTCTTGAGCACTGTCGCAAAAGATTTAACAACACTGAATACCCTTATTTCACCACACTCAAAATTGATTATAATGATCCCAAGATGAAGAATTCGTTCTACGACATGGCGTTTACCTCAAATACATATCATCATATAGAAAATAGAGTAAGTTACTTAAAAAAAGTAAAGGCCGGCCTCAGACCAGCTGGTCGAGTTGTTATTCTTGATTTTAAAAAAAACAGTGATTCAAAAACTCACTTTGGTCCACCCCAATCGATGAGATTAAGTGTCGACACCGTAGTTTCTGAATTAAAACAGGCCGGTTTTGATAAAATCAGCGTATACAGGGGGGATTTTGTTGATCATTATCTGGTGATCGCTACAAAATAAGATATAGTTTTATTTATGAAATCGTTAATTTTTTATTTGTTTTGCTTTATCCCATCATCATATGCAGTCACTCATCTTAATGGGTGTGTTTCAGTTAGAAATATAGCGATAGAACATTTTGATTTTATCGCTAATGAAAAGGGATTAAAAAAAAGAATTTTGGTCATTGCTGGTATACACGGAGATGAGGCACAATCACAGCAACTCGCAATGCAATGGGTACATCGCTTACAGAAAATTAAGACACCATCTAATTTCTGGAGAGTTATTCCAGAAATTAATCCGGACGGCCGCAACTTAAAGACAAGAACCAACGCCAATGGGGTAGATCTTAATCGAAACTTTCCTACAAAGGATTGGGATAAAGTGGCACTTGATCATTGGAAAAATCAGCAAAAGAGTCATCCGAGAAGGTTCCCAGGTAAAAGTGCAGGAAGTGAGTCAGAAACCCAGTGTGCAATTACTCATATCGAAAACTTTAGACCGGATCTAGTCATTTCCGTTCATACTCCTTATGGATTATTTGATTTTGATGGTCCTCACCATAAAAAAATTTCCACAAAACTTCTTCCCTGGAAAAGATTAGGAACGTTCCCTGGTAGTTTGGGTCGATATCTTTGGGATGAAAGAAATATTCCAGTCCTTACCATTGAGCTTGGCCCTGACTCGCTTATAAATAACTTGTCGGAATTTATTTTATTTCAGGATAGATTTTCTGATTTGATTTAGAAGTGTGTTGAGCAGTGATCCGTCTAGTAGATGTAGTTTACAGAAACAGCACTTTCTTAATATAATACCTAAGATACTGTTACTTTTATGAGCTTTATAATTTGTCTGGGTGGCCTATTAGATAAATGTGACGAATCTTGTCCTAAATAGTTACAAAGAATCGGTATGGTCAATTAAAGAGAGTAACTTATTATAAATCCTGATATTTATCTCTTTTATAATCCCTATGCCTATCACATTAAACAGATTCTTTAAGCATACAAAACATAATTGACTGATTCGCTTGGTGTTGTCTTCACTAAATTTTTACTTAATTTCCCTTTGGAAGCAACGATACGTAAAGTATGAACCTACTTCACAAACGACCTATTCTTTTTTTTACTTTTTTTGGTTTTGTACTCTCGATTGGAGGCCCTTTAGGTTTTTACGTTCATGATTTTATCTTCAATCCCTTAGCACACAATACTTCTTTTCTTGAACATGTGAAGTATCTACACGCTCACAATTTATCCGTCATTTTATATATCGGGGCGGGGACTAATTTTTTCTTTTCATTATTTGGATATCTCACTGGCCTTCTTGTTAAAAAAGTTTTTGAGGGAGAACAAAAGCTCGTTCTCCTGCAAAAATCAAAAAATAAACTTTTTACAAAAGTTTTAACAGATATGAGAGAACCGATTGGTCTTGGCCTTGAAAGTTTAAACTATATAAAAACGTTTACACCTTTTTTGAATGAACAGAAAATGATGATCGATAAATCAATTGAGAGGTTTAAGGAGATCGATGAATCAATCATTAATCTCGTTATTGCTAGTGACTCCCAAGATAAAAAATATAAAAAACTTGCACACCAAGAGATTCTTGTTTTGTTAAGTGAGTTTGCGAAGAAAAATGATATTGATCTCAATGATTCAATTTCGCATGAAAAGATATTATTAGGTAAAATGATAAACCTTAATTTGCCTGTTCTAAACCAAATTCTTCATCTCTTATCAGGCTGGTCGGAAACAAATGAGATGCACATGAGTGCAGTCTCAGTTGAATTATTTAATCAATCTCAATTAAAAGTTTTTTTTACTTTTCCTGGAATGATAGACAGATCATCTTCAGGACTTCCAGAGCAACTTTTACAACACTTAGTAGAATCATTTGATGGTCGAATTTTATTAAATAATAATAAAGTTGAATTGTGCTTACTTATTGAAAGTCATTCTAAAGAAGATGAGGATTATGCTGCATGAACTCACTTACCAATACCAACAAAATTCTCATTATTGAAAAAAGTACAGGAGGAGCATTTTTGCTCATCTCAATACTTACGAAACATAATTTTGAGATAAAAACAGTCAATTCATATCTAAAAGCGGTTGAATATTGCTCCACTCAGGGCTATTTTCCAGATCTTATAATCGTTGATCAGCCAGTGCCTTGTGCTATCTTTTTTGAATTTCCACGAAAATTTCAAGAACGAACTCTTAAAAAAATTCCGATATTGGCCTATACTCTTTCAAAAGATAAAGAAGTTATTGATCAGGCACTTAAATCTGGTTATCAGGACTTCATTGTACGACCATCAGAGCCAGAGATTATTCTTGATAAGATTTCAAGTTTTGTACATCCGGGTACACCTTTGAGTGAAGAAACATATCCTTTTTTAATAAATGAAGGGGCCACCATTGAAATGGAGGCCCATTTAGATTTTATAAACGAGTTTGGGGCGACAATCAAAACGAAACATTTTTTTGGACCGGGTATGTACTTCTCACTAAAATCCAAAACTCTAGCTCATAACGGAGTTGATGAACTGAGAGTGTGTGTGGTGGATTCATATAAAAATAATGATGCTGAGTATGGCCATACCGCCAAACTTAGCTTCCTTGGCCTTAATTCTAAAGAACTTGAAAGCATCAGACGTATTGCGATTCATAAAGGTTATCGCAAGGCCGTTTAAAAGCTAAGTTGTTGTCAACACAAATTCGAACATTGAGACCTGTTACTAAAACTGTCTTATAGATTTTTAAGAAACTGATTTTTGTCAGTATTTGTAACGATACTGCTCATGCACTATCTTGGATGACTGCACTAAGATAGTGCCATGAAGAGAATACTTATACCGACTGATTTTTCAGTAGATTCAAAACATGCCCTCGATTATATGTTGAATCTTCTGCAAGAAACTCAAATCCCAAGCAATATTTTGTTACTGAATACATATATGACTCAACAAAAAGATGCATTAGTTGATGATCAATTAAAGAAAAAATCAAAAGAAGGATTAACAAAAGCGAAAGAAGAGGCCCTAAAAGGACTTTTAAACCCTAATATCTCAATTGAGACGGCTTCTCAAATGGGTACATTAAATCATGTTATTCTTCAGTTGCTAAAAAAAGAAAAAGTGGATTTAGTGGTTATGGGCAAAGATGGTGGGAAACATGTAGAGAGCGTGGCCGCACTTTTAAAAAAAGAACAACGGTCACTTTTAATAACCTACCTAAAAAAAACATCTTAATAGGGAGTTAAATGAGAGCCTATAAGTTAAAACGTGTCTTGGTTTGTACAGACTTTTCGACTGGCTCGGATTTAATATTAAAAGCAGCTCAGGAGTTATGTGATAAAGATGGTGGAAACATCGATCTTTTATTTGTCTCTGAACTTGGCCTTCATCTTGATGAAATCTCAAAAGGATCAGAAGGTACCACGTATGCGGATCGTTTTTTAGGTGAGATTAAGACATCAATTGAATTAAAAATGAAGGATCAGCTCATAAGGTGTGGGGTAAATGCAAACACTATAATTCGAGAGGGAAACATAACAGAGGTCATTTTAGAAATTGCACATGAATGTAAGCATGACTTTATCATGATGGGACATGGGAGAAAACCACTCGTTCATCAAATATTTGGAAGTAATGTCTTGAAAGTTCTTTCATCTACACCGATCCCATTACTTATTATAAAAAATCCGGTTCGATTAAAAAAAGTTGCAGGCCTTTTGGATGAATCTAGAAGCCTGGATCTTGTTATCATAGGCACCTTTGATTTTGCACGTAGCTTTAAATGTCAAGAAATTGAGTTCATAAGTTTATGGCTTGATCTTCCAGAACCATTTGGAAAACCGGAAGAAGGCAGAAGGCTTGTTGAAAAGATCGAAGAGGAAGTGAGCACTTTTTCTCATAAGGATGAGAAACCAATGATTAAGATCGTGCCCACCAGAGATTTTAAATTATCTCGGGTCCTTGTAGATTTATTGGAACAAGAAGAGGTCGACGTCGCAGTGCTTAAACGATTTAGTCATGGAAATCTTAAACGTATATATATGGGATCAACGACAAAATATATACTAGAGAATTTTCATGGTAATTTATTAATTCTTCCCCCTTAAATCTTATAATGATCAAAAATAAACCTGATCCAAATCACATTAAAAATGTCAAAAGATTGTTATCGTTTACAAAACGAAGGAGCTTTTATGCAAAATGAAACAGTGGAAGGATTTTCGATAGCAGACCTGGAAATAAAAAAAAATGGTCTTGAGGATAGGATTAAAAAACTCGAAGCGGATTTAAAATCTCCATTAGATGCAGATTTTAATGAACAAGCTGGACAAATTAGTAATCAAATTATTTTAAAAAGGTTGATGGAAATTGAAATTAATAATCTTCAAAAAACAAACCTTGAGATAGAACGAAAAAAATTAAAAGGCAAGGTATGATGAAGTTTTTTATAATCCTTGGTTTCTTTTATACTTTTCCATTGAAGGCGTTTTATCGCCCGACTTCTCAAGTTCTCCCATTAAATGAAAGATTTAATGTGATAGCGATTGAAGAAAAATTGGCCTCTGAAGGTATTCAGAAGATGATCGGTCACATGACTTTGGCAAGTATCGCTATCGATTATAAATTGAAAGAGTCTGCTCTAAACCACATCGAAACTGCCAAGGTAGAGGCCCTTATGGTTCTCAAAGATTCTCAGAAGGGGACTCAAGAACTAAAAAGCCTGCCATTTGGTAAACTAACTTATGATATTGGTGAAGAGAATAAAGAGTATTATTTGCCTGTATGGTTTGGGGAAGGGATTAATGGGGAAGTGACTGACTATTCCAAAGGTAAAGGTTCAAAATTAGAAATCAAAAACTCAAGTATCGTTCATTCGACGGTGCGTTTAAATATGAAAACAACTTTGGATATGCTGGATAGATCTAAAGAGGCCCTGCTGAAAGGGAATTACGGCATTGCAGGCCTCAGTATTAAAACAATCTTTAATGATGTTTTAGTTTCCGAAGAAGCGGTTAGTGACCCCATTCTTACTGTCTGGAGTAATATGGTGTTGGCGCGTGAATTTATGGAGATGGGTGAATTTACGAGTGCAAGATTTACGATAAGAAAAGCACAACAAAGCCTTAAAGAGCTAGTCAAGAGTAAAGTCCTAAAAAAGAATAGTGATGAGTCTGTTGCGCTTGAACTTGAGCTTGAAACTTTAACTAAAGGTCTAGATGAAAAATCACCAGGCATAATACTGAGAGCAAAAAATAAAACTAAAGAATGGGTAACCAAAATTAAGGCATGGATTTAAATATTAAATTTGCAAAAAAGATTGTCGTAGCAGTTGCTTTATCAACTGATACAGAACGTACATTAAAATTATTAAGAGGTATGGACTTTTTAGCCCATACAGAACTCCATTTTGTCCATGTCTTCAACTCTATTACTTATGCTAGTGGGATTATGGGATATCCTTTAGTGTTTCCAATAAAAGAAGATCGTGAGTTGATAGAACAATCTGTGCTTGCAACTCTTTCAAAAATTTCTCAATCTGTACTACCGGTAAATTTTGATGGGAAAGTTATTCAAAGATGTTTATTCGGCGAAAGCCCTAAGGATAAATTTTGTTCATATGTAGATGAAGTTAAGGCCGACTTGGTCATTGTTTCGACCAGGATGAAGAGAGGAATGTTTGAAAGTTCCTTTGCACAGTTTGTGAATAATCATACTCACGCAAGTGTAATGTTTTTAAAGGACCACAATTAGTGGCCAACTTTAACCTGAAACTGTTTCTTGGCCATATATAGAATAAAATTTGCGGCCTCTGCAGCTGAATCAGTAAAGAGTAGGGTTTCTATATCTTCTTGATCTATCGATTTTGATTCTAGAAGCCTTGTTTCGAGTAAATTCTTTAAAGGTAACCAGTATTCTTTTCCCATAAGGATTACTGGAAAGTTTTTCATTTTCCCAGTTTGAATAAGTGTTAAAATTTCAAATAATTCATCCAATGTTCCAAATCCTCCTGGCATGGCAATAAAGCCATAGGAGTATTTTGCTAACATAAATTTTCTTACCATAAAGTATTTAAATTCAATCCAGATATCCAAGAAATTGTTGGGCAGCTGTTCTTTAGGAAGAGTGATGTTACAGCCAATAGATTTACCATTAACATCTTTTGCCCCCCTATTTGCTGCTTCCATAATTCCAGGCCCACCACCTGTCATAACGACAAATCCATTATGAGCTAATTCGCTACCAAGCTCTCTGGCCAACTTATAATAGGGATGTTCTTCATGAAATCGCGCAGATCCAAAAACGGTCACACAGGGACCTACAAAATGTAATTTTCTAAAACCTTTAATCATTTCAAAAAATACTTGAAAGGCATGGATAAATTCAAAGGTCCTAGAGTGTGGGCCTTCAAGGAACACTTTGTCATGATTGGTACGTGAACATGTACCCCATTTATTACTGTCGGAAGAAATATTTTTCATCTAAATGATTTTATGTAGGCCACAAGATCTTCCCGGTCGGCCTCATTAAATTGCTCTTTCCATCCAGGCATGTCTGCTTGCCATTGCGAAACACTCATGAAGAATTTAAAATCTGCGACATCTTTTACAAGTTTTTTCAAATCAGATGGAGGGTGAACTTGTTTATAGGCTTCAGGCCCATTTCCTGTTCCAGATTCTCCGTGGCAGGATAAACAATGTTTAACATAGAGTGACTTACCCCTCGTGACAGAACTTTGATCGATTTTCTCTTTCACTACATTGGTCTTTGGAATGACAAACGTTTCCATAGGGACAATTCCGTGCCTAAACCGTTTGTTTGAATAATAATGATCTTTTGAGGCCACATTAACTCTGGAACAAGAAGTAAATGATAGAATCATTAAAAAAATTAATCTCATTTTTTTATTTCTTTAGGAAGAAGTTTTTCTAACTCATCTAATTCATCTTGAATATCATCAGGGATAAAGGTTCCACCTGTCCCTGTAAAATCAAACTCAACGCTTTCTTCATATTCAGCAAAACATTTTTTTGCAATAGGATGTTTAGAATATCTCCGGATACATTGTTTCAAAAAGAGATCCCCTGACCCAAAATAGTTTTCTCGTTTTAGGTTTTTTTCTGTTAAACCAAGCCAATAAACGATTTCTGGTGTTAGTTTTGAAGTTGGGTTTTCGAAAAGGAAGTTCGAGAGGATACCGTAAGAGTAAAGAAGGTCGATGTCATAATTTCCAACGTAGACATCTTTTTTAAACAGAGGGGACATAACTTCATTTAGAAAATGAGTCATTTCTCCATCGGAAGAGGGAATTGTTTTAAGGTATTTATTACCTTTCCATTTCTTTAATCTGGCCGACCATGTTTTTAGAACTTCTTTTTCTGCTGTAGGAAAGTTTTTCTTGTTAATGTAATGCTCGAGGAAAACTTCAATTTGTTCAGCATCTTTCTGTACTTTGGTATGTATGAGAACAATTTGTTTAAATGGGTTTATCAGTTCGTTATGTTGCCCTTTTAATAATCGATCCTCAATGACACGTGTAAAAGTCGCTTTGGCATCGGAATATTTTCGAACAATAAGCTGAGCAATCCCTAAGTTATATTGATCTGAAAATCTCTTTTGTTCAATTTGTAATGTACCATCCTGAAAACTAGAAGCATGGGCCTCTGGTAATCGAGTATGACAATCAAGGCAGAGAGTTGTCGTTTCTTTTAAACGCCAATGTGCGTAACCTTTTTTTCCCTTGTTGAAAGCATCGAGGGTACTTGTAAGATTTTCTTTTATAAGAAGATATGAAGGTGCGAAAAGATCTTGTTTTAGGATTGTCTCATGTTTGGATTGGTTAAATGCATCTTTAATGTTTTTTAATTCACTTGCAATAAGTTTTTCATTTTTCTTTTCCATGAAACGGCTTTTTTCTGTGATAAATGGGACTAACTCCGTCAAAGAATTAAAGGCCTTATTCATTTGAAGTATAGGTCCACCATAAAGGTAACCACTTGCGCTTATGATACTCAAAATAAATAACCCTTTTCTCATTTTTCTTTCCTCCACAAACGTTATCCATTGATTTTATAAAATTATCTAACTAAAGACATGACCAAGGCCATTAAAGTGGTTGAATTTTGTGTTTGTACAGATATCAAAACTTTTACTGTCACAAGGCCGAATAGATGAAGAAGTTGACTGGTTAAGTTGGTTAGATCTATGGGCCAAAGATCAACAGTTTCATATATTAAAGTGTTTAAATAATGATTTTGATCACCTTTTAAAACAGATTAGATCAGGTTCATTAACCATAAAGGATTCTAAACTAAATTTAAACCAAGTATGACATGGAGGATTTATGAAGTTTGCAGTTTTGTTTATTTTATTGGCCGGTTTCGCACATGCTCGGCCAGAAATTGTTACAGCACCTGTGGATCATCTCTATATCCCAGAAGGATTTGATAACAATGATTCAGTAGAAATTGTGGTCACTGGAACGTTTCCTAATCCTTGTTTTGCTAGAAATACTGTTCAGGTAAATATCAATGATAGTATGATTGACATTCATATTTCGGCGATTCTTCCTAAGGCTTCAATAAACTGTATTGATATGGCCGTTCCTTTTCAAGAAGTTATTTCTCTTGGTACCCTCCAAGGTGGAGAATACGGCGTACGAGTGAATCATCGATCACCATTTGAGTTAACTGAAAGTCTTCAAATTAAAGAAGCTACTTCCCATTCCGTAGATGAAAACATTTATGCTGCTATTGATAGAATAGAAAATGTCTCTGAAAATAATTATATTTTTCATGGATGGAAATATAGTCATTGTATTGAATTCAGTAAAGTTGAGATCCTTTCAAATAAAAGAGACACCTTATCAGTTTTACCAATGATGAAACAAGTTTCTGACTTTTGTCCCATGAAAATGACAGCAGTATCTTTTCCTGTAAAACTGGATCTAAGTGAAATGGAAACAAAACAACCCCTCATTCATGTACGTACAATGGATGGAAAATCGTTTAATAAGGTTTTGAATTTAGCTGAAAGAAGATAAAAGCTTATATCCTTATCTTCTTTTTTATTGTCTTAGAGATTCAGGGAGCTTGTCTTCCTGAATCTCCAATTAAGATTTAAAAAGACTGAAGACACTGTGAGTCGTTTTAAGAGGTCATTAAACTCTAGAATTAAAGTTTTCCTGAATAATTAGAGTTGGGAAATCTTTATTATTGTTTTGTAACTTAATAATCAGTAACAAAGATGATTTCCAGTTAGGGCCATGTCATGTCTTTTAATCACAATTAGTCTAAGATAAAGATTATGGAAGCACCTTGGTCACGAGATAAAAATCAAATGTTGAAACAAGTGAATGTTCATCCTGAGCATGGTCTTGATAAACAAAATGTAGAGTCTTCTCATCTTAAATTTGGAAAAAATATTCTCAGCGAATCTAAGAGGATTAGTCATTTTCAACTTATTCTAAGGCAATTTAAAAATCCCATGACGTTAACGCTTCTATTGGCCACGGTCGTTGCTTTAATCCTTGGAGAATTTCTTGACGCCTGTGCCATTTTGATCATTGTCCTTATCAATTCACTTATTGGATATATTCATGAGTCAAAAGCGGAAGCTTCTCTTGAGGCCCTTAAGAAAAATTCTGTTCCAAGGGCAAGGGTCATTCGAGATGGTGAAATTAAATCTATTGAGGCCTATGACGTAGTTCCGGCCGATATTCTTCACCTTGAAGCAGGGGATTACGTCGTTGCCGACGCGCGTGTTCTTCTTGCCCACCAATTATCTGCGGATGAAGCTATTTTAACTGGAGAATCCTTACCAGTAAAAAAGTCTGACCATATTTTACCCCTGGAAACAGTGCTTGCTGAAAGAAAAAATATGCTATTTGCAAGTACGGCAATAAGCTCAGGCTCTGGTAAGGCCCTTGTCACACATACTGGAATGAATACTGAGATTGGAAGGATAGCAGGTCTATTAGAATCTTCTCATTACCAACTCGGTCCTTTACAGAGGAGATTGGAAAAAGTTAATCGATACCTCCTCTACATAGGTTTAGCAGTTATCGTCCTTGTTGCGATTCTTGGCATGATGAAGGGAGATAGTTGGTCCATCATTTTAATGGCGGCCATTAGTCTGTCAGTTGCGGCCATCCCGGAGGGACTTCCTACTGTTGTGACCTTGGCCCTAACTTTGGCCACAAGAAGAATGACAAAAAGAAATGTCATTATAAGGAATATGGGCGCAGTAGAAACTTTGGGATCTACAGATATTATTTGCACAGATAAAACTGGAACTCTCACGACTGGCAAAATGCGAGTGAGGGAAGTCTTTTCCATAGAGAAGGGTCTGGTTGACGAAAAAACATTTCAGGGCCCTGATGAATTCTATAAAAGTTTGGTCTTTTGCAATAATGCATCACTAGGCCAAGGGGAGTCTGGTGATCCTACAGAAGTTGCACTTTTGTATCTCGTTGAATCTCAAGGCAAGGACATTGATGTTATACGAAAGTCTATGAAGCGCATTGATGAGTTGAGTTTTGACAGTGATAGAAAACTTATGAGTGTGGTGGCCCAGGATAATAAAAAGATTGTATTCACCAAGGGTGCTCCAGAGTCTCTTATCAATATTTGTCTATTATCAGAAGAAGAAAAACTTAAGATTAGTCAAGAAGTTCAACATCTTTCTTCTTTAGGAAGAAGAACTCTTGCTCTTGCTTGGAAAGAGTTGAAAAACCAAAATGAAAAGATAGAAAAAGACTTACATTTTTTAGCATTAGTTGGAATTGCTGACCCACCAAAGGAAGAAACCATTCCAGCGATAGCGACCTGTAAAGCTTCGGGAATCAAGGTTATTATGATTACAGGAGATCATCCAATTACGGCGAAGGTGATAGCTCAAGAGTTGGGCATTACTGAGATTGGATCTTTTGACGGTGTTTTAACAGGAAGTGATTTAGATAAAATGAGTCTAGAAGAACTGCAGAAAAAGGCTGAACAAACTGCTGTTTATGCCAGAGTAACACCTGAACACAAACTTAAAATCATTCAGGCCTTACAGAACAATGGACATATTGTTGCAATGACCGGAGATGGAGTCAACGATGCCCCAGCTTTGAAAACAGCTTCCATTGGAGTTGCTATGGGAAAAGCAGGAACGGAAGTGGCAAGACAGGCCTCGTCCATGATTCTTACTGACGACAATTTTGCTAGTATCGTTTCTGCGGTTGAAGAGGGAAGAGCAATCTATGGAAACATCAAAAGAACTATTCAATATTTACTTTCAACTAATTTAGCAGAGCTTCTTATTGTCTTAGGAGCAACGGCATTGGGGTATCCAATGCCGTTGGCCCCTTTGGCCCTTCTCTGGATTAATTTAGTGACTGATGGTTTTCCTTCTCTGGCCTTGGCCTCTGAACCAGTTCCTCATGAGTTTCTTAAAAGTTCTCCTGGCCCTTCTCCTTCAAATTTTTTCGATAAGATATTTGTTAAGGAACTATTGTTTGTGGCATTCATAAATACCGCGATGGCCTTATCTCTTTATCGGTATTTGCTCATTACAAGTGATGTACTTACTTCTAAGAGCATGATGTTTACCTTTCTGGTTTATTTATGTCTATTTAGGTCATTTTCATGTCGAAGTGAGAATAAAACATTTTTTCAATTAAAGTTTAATCCTTGGCATCTAGGATCAGTGATAGGTCCAGTTGTCTTACAACTTTTGATCCAACATACTCAACTTTTTCAACATCTTTTTAAAGTACGAGCACTCTCGTCTAGTGAAAATATTCTTTTATTAACTTTGAGTCTACTTCCCGTCACATTTTTAGAAATTTTGAAATTATGGAGTAAAAAATGAAAGTTGCTTTTTTTGACACCCATCCATTTGAGAAAGAAGCTTTTGATAGTGAAAATGCAGATGGCAAACATGAGATACATTATTTTGAACCGAGATTAACAAAAGAAACGGCAACATTAGCAAAAGGATTTTCTTGTGTGTGTGCATTTGCAAATGACCGTTTAGATAAAACGACTCTTACTCTTCTTAAAGAGGGGGGAACACATTTTATTGCTTTAAGATCCGCTGGTTTTAATCATATGGATTTAAAAGCGGCCAGCTCATTAGGTATACGAGCGGCAAGAGTTCCAGAATACTCTCCTTATGCGATTGCTGAACATGTCGTGGCGATGATTCAAACTTTGAATAGAAAAACCCATAAGGCCTATAATCGTGTACGAGAGGGTAATTTCTCTCTAAATGGTTTAGTTGGTTTTGATCTCCACGGGAAAACAGTAGGTATTATTGGTACGGGACGTATTGGTAAAGTGTTAGCAAAAATCATGCTCGGTTTTGGGTGTAAGGTTTTATTATACGATATCAAGCGCGATGAACATTTTGCTAGGGAGCTTCATTGCCACTATGCTGGATTCGAAGACATCCTTAGGCAATCTGATATTATTTCTTTACATGTTCCTCTAACTTCTGAAACTAAGCATTTTATTGATGAAAAAGCCTTTTCTCAAATGAAGAGGGGGGTCATGATGATAAATACCGGACGAGGTGCCCTTGTGGACACGAAGGCGCTTATAAATTCCCTTAAAACTGGTCACGTAGGGCATGCTGGACTTGATGTTTATGAAGAAGAAGCAGGCGTCTTTTTTGAGGATCTTTCTGGTAAAATTCTCAATGATGATATTCTGGCCCGTTTATTGACTTTTCCTAATGTCTTAGTCACAAGCCATCAAGGTTTTTTAACCCATGAGGCATTAAGCAATATTGCATCTACAACATTAAAAAACATTTCAGAGTTTGAAAAAAATCTTCCACTTTCCAATGAGGTGAAAGTGGGATGATTTCTATTATTTGATGTAAAATATTTATTATCAAGAAGCACATCATACCTTTAAAATAAAAACGTGATGGATAACAAAAGGAAGCATATGAAAGTTAATAAAATTATCGTTGCCGTGAGTTTGGAACCTGAAACTGAAAAACCATTAATGAAGCTTAAAGACATGGATATAGATGTTAATTGTGAAATTCATCTTGTGCATGTTGTTCCCGTTATTCTTTATGCTCGAGGAATGAGTCTTTCTGTTCTCACTTATCCTTTAGAAGAAGAAAGACCAAGCATCCAAGAAGCGATCTTGGCCAAATTAAGTTCTGTAAAAAATCAGATTTTACCTCATCATGGTAAAGTGAAATTTAAATGTCTTTTTGATGCCAACGAGAAGGCGGCCTTTACTGATTATGTTGCAAATGAAAAAGCCGATTTGGTTATTGTGGCCACTCGAGGTAAACATGGATTAACAAATATTTTTGATAGTTCATTTGCACAGCATCAGCTTAAATATTCTCCTGCGAATGTACTTGTTCTAAGATAAAAGATATTTAATTGATCTCAAATGTGGTTCCTCTGGTGGGTATGATGACCTCCGAGGGACCAGCATTTTGTAGTTCTTTTTTTAAGGCGATTTTAGCTGCGGTCTCACCATGAAGAAGAAAATAGTGCCCTTTTTGATTATTTTTTGTTGCCCATTCAATAAGTTCTTTTTGATCCGCATGTGAAGAAAAAGCTTCTGAACTCCAGACTTCACCAGACCATTGAAATGTTTTTCCATCAGGGCCAGTTAACACTCTATTTCCTTCTAGTAATGATCTCCCTGGAGTGCCAAGACCTTGATAACCAGGTAAGTAGAGAATGGCAGACTTATCATCACACCAGTTCAATAAATGGCGCGATATTCTTCCTCCTGTGACCATTCCACTAGAGCTAAGAATAATAAGGGGACCTGATTTTCGTTTTAAGGACTCCCATTCTTTTTGATACTCAATAGCATCGATATTATTTAACGCCTCAAAAATCTCTTTTTTACAATTTGTGAGATGTGCATATTGTTGATAAACCTTATTGGCCTCTTTCATCATAGGACTATCCATAACGACCCTGACTTTTTCTTCTGGGTGTCTTTTATAGAATTCATAGATCAGAGTCAGTAGGGTCTGCGCCCTTGCCACTGCAAAACTTGCAATAATGCCTACTCGGGAGTCTTTTGCAATCGTTGTCAAAAAATGATGAAGTTCTTCTTCAATATGTCCAGATCGCTGTTTTCCTCCGTAAGTGGATTCCATGATGATATAATCTGCTGGTGGAGAAGGACAAAGTGGTGGAAGTATTGGATCATCAAAACGACCTAAATCACCTGAGAAAATAATCTTTTTTTCATTGTAGTTAATCAGTACAGATGATGCTCCTAGAATGTGAGCTGCAGGCATGAATGATACTGTGAGACCTGTTACTTCAAATTTTTTTCCCCATTCATGAGTCTCAATAAGTTGGAGTGTGTGTATGACATCTTCTTCTTCGTAAAATCCATCCTCATTTAATTTTGCACTATCTAAAAGAATAATGCGCATTAGTTTTGCCGTTGGAGGAGTGCAGTAAATTTTACCTTTAAAGCCTTTTTTAACGAGTCGGGGCAAATATCCTGAGTGATCAAGATGAGCATGTGTAATAACCACGGCCTTTATTTCCGATGGTTTTGTTGGTAAAGGAATGAGATTTATCTTTTCAACATCTGAGCTGCCTTGGGCCAGCCCACAATCAATGAGAATGGTACCTTCTTTTGTTTTTAGAAAAGTCATTGATCCTGTCACATCATCGGTGGAGCCCCAAAAAAGAATTTCCATATTAATATGTCTCCAACATCTTTATCTCCCCAAGAAGTTTATCTATCTCATGATCCAACATGCCAATTTTTAGAAGAAAATTAATGTGACGAGGCAGTTCTTTTGCAAGAATAATATTTTTTATTAATAATTCATTTTTCTGAAGCTTACTAAGACCCCGTAAGCTCGTTACTGGATAAAGGTTTAAATCTTTTATCTCATCTAGAAATGATCTATCAGATGGTGCATTCACTCCCAAAAGTACGATGTCAGACCCCGCAGAATAAGTGATGGCATCTTTACTAAAAGCAGTGTTACTGACGAGATAAAAATGATGAAAATTTTTACCCTCAGGACCTTCTTTTAAATCATCTCTTCTGGCCTTTATATAGAGAGCAATTTTAATATCATTTTTTATACCAAGTCGATTATGGAATTTACATTCAGCAAAAATGCGGGTGTTGTTATTCATTCCAATAACATCCACTTCATGTTTAACCAATCTTCCATTGAGGGTTTGACAAGTTTTGGTGTTAAAGCCTTTATGTTGAAAATATTTCGCAACAAATAACTCAAATTGGTGTCCTGTCGGCCCTAATTCAAAGATAGCGCGCTTTAAGGAGTAGTGAACAGCGGCCACATGTGAATTTTGATTAACTAAACGTAAGGTTTTTTTAAATATTTCTTTAGTATCTGAACCCTCATTTATCTCTTTGCTGACCTTGTCAGTGATGAGTTGACACTGCTTATAAGGTAATCCGGATCTTTTTAAAGAGGCAAATAGTTTACGGCCAGAAAACTTTTCTTTACCACCATGAGCTTTATAAATATTGAAATGCTTTCGGTTCATTTTATTCCATATAGAAGAGATTCATCTTAAATCGTGGACTTGTTATTTTTTTTGATCTTCGTTAAACGAGGGTGGATTGTTCTCTTAAAATAAGAACAAAACCCTTGATCCCATAAAGGTTGTCTGCATTTTGGTGAGGCCGTAAGTTCATTGATTTCATTTTTAGTCGGAACTTGATTAATGAAATGACTAATGGGTTCTAATATGACTTCTAAAAATGATTTTCGTGAACGATGGTTCATCATGACCCTTTATTTCAATCTGGTGTGTAAGAGTTCATCCATGGCGTTAAGAGCATCAATCCAAGTAAAGATTCCCACTAAGTGTTCATTGTCTTTAACTAAAACGCAACCTAGTTTTTGTTGGGCCATAGAGCGACAGACCTCATCAACAAGAGTCTCGGGAGTTACTGTTAGGGGATTAGGGGTGTAAGCATCCATAACTTTCATTTTACTTATGTCTGAGCCTTTTAGCGCTGTAACGAGGTTCACATCTGTCATAGAGAGAACCCCTTCAATTTGGCCATTATACAGAACTGGTAGGTGCCGAAATCCCTCTTTTTGCATTAGAGTAGCGGCCTCATAAAGAGACTGATCCTTCTCAACAAAACGTGGTTGAGTCACCATATACTTTTTAATTTGAGGAATTGCTTTAGTCATAAAATTCTCCTTAGTTACCTACGCCCAGAGCGTAACACCAGAGATGATTGATGAACTTGACTTTGCTCATGATTTTACATGATTTAAAAGGTCATTATTCAAACACTTAGTTTTGAAGGATGCGGAATGTCGTTGAATTCGTAAAATTATTAATAAATGTTGTTGGATCAAGACTCATAAGATTCATTTTAGCACCGTTTGACAGAGGAAAATAGGGCACAGTTATTGATGCATTTGTTGCTGTAGTATATGTACCAGCTGCATAGGTTTCAATACTAGATGGTGTATAAGGTTTATGGTCGGCCTGAGATGCTGTGAGCGTAGGGGTTGTAAAAGAATAATAAAGAGCAGTGCCATTAAATGTGCCTTTTTTATAAACATTTGGACCATTATGGAAAAATGTCACAATTGGCACACCCGCTTTAAGTGAAACGGACATATCAGAATAAAAATCACCTCCAGGGGATGATGCAATAAGCACATCTCCGAATGTATCACCAAAAGATCCTCCCCCGCAATTATTATGGAAAAAATGGAGGTAACAGATTTTTATGGTATTTACATTCGAGCCATTTTTATGATTCAAATATAGATTAAATAAAGAATTGTTTGTTTTTAGAATAGAAAGTTCTCGAGCACCCGTTGATAAAAATGGAACAGGGGGCACAATAGCGACACCTCCATTGCCCTTGGTAATACTGAATTGAAACACACCCAAATCTATCCCTGCAATAAGAATCTCTGGATCTCCAACGGGCTTAATAATTCCAACTTTTAAATCAGTTAAAGTCGCAGAAATGCCTAGAGCAGTTGTCGACGTAAAGGTCGCCCCTGAATCAGTAGAAACAAACTTGTAAAGATTGGCCCCACGTTTACAGATCACTACCATATGTGTTCCATCGTCGGTGATATCAACAGCTACATCTTCGATAGCAGTCGAAATAGTTATGTCCTGTGAAAAAGCAGTCGTACCGTTAAATGAGCTAATTTTTAATGTGTCATCTGCTGTTGTGACTTGATATGGGTAGGCCTGAACGAAAGCACCAGTGATCGCTGTGCTCGTTTTTAAAGCGGGCTGAAAACCAAGTTGTTTGGCATGTATAAAATCATAAAATTCTTTCTCTTTTTCTTCTTGATAAAGACTATCGTTAAATATGGTCCCAGAGAGGACAACTCCTGAACGAGTGATGTCGGAAATTTGTTTATAGGTTAAGTTTCCAGTAGGGCCAGCAGAGTTATCAATTTCAAAACGTTTAAGTCTTTCTTCATAAGTGGAGCCACCTGCAATCAGTTGTGAATAAAATTCAAGAGCACTCACGCGCATGGAATCAGTTGAATCAATACGATTTGCTCTGTAGATAGATGTTGTTTGTTTAATGAGAGTAGGAGTCTGTGCTGTGTTTTCCTCTTTTGTATGTTCAAAAACTTCAAATCGAGCACCGGAGAGATTGAAGTTATCAACTTCAAGGTTCCAATACATAAGTCTCTGTTCAGTGGTGATGGCAGAACCACTGATAATCTCACGAAGTTCCTCCGATCGACCCCTGCGACTTGGAGCAGTTGCTAGCGTGATATTGTTATCACATTCAAAATCCACGATGGCCTCAGTTCTAAAACCAAAAGTGGCATCAAATCTTCTTTTGATTAATCTGGCATCATAAACACTACTTAAAGTACTCGGAGGGAAAGTATTATCGTGATCGAACATAGTTTTTGGCACTGTAAGACTAGGGGATGGTTTTAAAATATATTCATAAAGTACCGAACCTTCAGGAGTGTAGATCGTTAAGTATCTCGTCGTTGTGGGTATGGTCATAGGATTGGTACAAGGTTGATCAGAAAAAATTCCACCGCCTGACCAATTAGAGAGAATATTTTGAACATTTGTGAGAAGTCCGTAACGGCGAGTTTCAGGTTTAAAATCTTTACCACTATTAGTGTCTTTGCCTAATGAGTTTAGGGCATTTCTGGTCGCTGGAATAATGTTATAACCAATAACCTTAGATAAAGTCGAATACATTTGGTTAAGGTAGTTTTGGATGTGGACGGTGAAAGGAGGTGTTCCTGAAAATGTAAATGTCTCAGGTCCCGGAACAACAATAGCAATAGGCGCATGTATTTTTAAGAAGGCATCATTACCTTGTACTCGACATTCTTCGAGTACAAGAGAGGTGGAGCTAAATGGGCCTGAACAGTTTTGATTTGCTATACGGATAACTTGAGAATTTCCACGATCTAAAAAATAATCAAGTGGAGGATCAGAAATGGTAAGACATGGAACTTCACCATTACATTGGAAATAGGGGATTTCTGTAAAAAAAGGAGTTCGTCCATACTGAGAAGGGCTTGAGCTTAAAGCAAGTTGATGAATTGATCCACTTACTTTTAAAATGGAATCATATGCACCAACTGCTTCAATGCCATTGTTAAAATAGTAACTGTTAAGAATTGAATTTTCAGAACATGTTGAATCTTCGTAGAGTGTAATACTCATGGGTATTTTTGTTGGGATGTTTCTTCCTGTGGACGAAACCCCTGCTGTTGCAATAATACATTCCGAACTGACGCCACCAAAAGGTCTAGAGCCAGGTAATAAGTTGTTAAAAGTTATTTTAAGAGATCCTGCCATCTTTAAAAAAGGGTTTGGATATTTGTTTCCCTGACAAAAAGAAGGAGTAAAACTTGCAGCAGGTATAACAACGTTGGTGTTGTAAGCGTGAGAAGCGTAGTTTGCTGTCGTTGCATTATAAAAAGTAGAATCCCAAAGAGCGCCACAAGTGTAAATATCTAAACTTCTGAAGTTAGGTTGAGCAGCGTTTACATAGAGAGGGCCCGCAAAAGTATTACCCACTGATGCTCGGCAAGCGGCTTCTGTCACTCCAACAGAAAGAGCACGGTTTTCATTAGTGAAATTAAAAACGATGTCACCGCAAAGAGTATTACCTAAAAAGGGTTGAGTATCCGATGAGTCATCCCAACCAACAATACGAAGATACCATTGGCCATAGGGAATATCGATATTGGCCTGGCTTCCAGAATCAAGAGCAAATGAGAATTCAGTATTTGTTTGAAGATTAAGTCCGTGAATAAAAAATCCACCATCAAAAGAAGAATTACCAACTAAAAAACCTTTTGTGATTTGAATACTAGCAGTCCCTGTTGGGCCTTCCTTACTACAACTGATGAAGTTCATCAGAAGTAGTGCCATCACGATATGTTTAAAAGCTCGCACAAAAATCTCCTTAAAAGCTCTGCCTTCATTATAAAGTTCAATGATGCTGGCCCTTAATCTGCCTCATCTATTTTCGGCATTTTAGGAAGGGACTTGAGAATTAACTGTTTGAAATAGTTGAGTTTAATCCGATTTAATGACTCTGATAAAGAATCAATAGAATATATTTACAGACTGTCCTATGTGCCATTTTCAAGAGGCAAATAAGTAAGAGAATTCATGTATTTCAGGCCATTACCTACTTATAGGCCTCATTGTTAAAGGCATATCCCAATTGATAATGGTTTCTCTAAGTATGGAAATTTCTGCTGTTTAGCTGAGTTTTTGAGGCTCACCTTACAAAGAGTATAATTTGATGAAAGCATTTGGCGCCCAAGGATCATTATGAAAAGCTTAATACTGACAATTTCTCTTTTAATAAGCACAGGCCTATTTGCTGCTCAGAATGCGGCGGTTGTAACCCTTATTAGAGGTCAGGTAGAACTTCTTACTTTAGGTAAAACAGAAAATCTAATTAAAGATGCTTGGGTTAAAGAAGGGGATGTCGTCAAAACAGGAGAAAAAAGTTTTGTAAAGTTAGTTTTTGTGGATAAATCTCAGATGAACATTGGCCCAAAATCAGAAATGAAAATAGAAAAATTCACAGGGAAAGATTCGGGAGTGATTGATCTTGTTAAAGGAAAAATCCGTTCTCAAGTCTCTAAAGATTATTTACAAATGAAAGATAAAGATAAATCAAAACTTTTTATCAAAACGAGTAATGCAGTCCTTGGTGTACGTGGTACGGACTTCATGGTTTCAACAAATGGATTAAACACAGCGACTGTACTTTTTGAAGGGGAAGTTGTGTTTAACAATTTTAATGCAAAAAATGAAAGTTCTACAGAACGTTTGGAAGAGGTTGTCAATCAGGGTGTTCGTATGTTGCCCGGTGAGTTTTCAGTCGTTGATTCTGTTAGAAATACTCCGACTATTCCTGCATTAATCAATATTGAACAAAAAGAAAACCTCGAAAAGAATAAAGAGTTTGAAGTTGATTTGACTCCCAAGTCTTCAGAAGAATCGGTGATAAAATCTGTCGTTCCTCAAGGTCTTGACGGCAAGACTGTGAGTAATTCTCCAGATGAGTTAAAAAAAGAACTCAGTGGTAAGAATCAAGATGTTATAAATTTACAAAATATAAAAAGTGATCCTAATGGATTTATTTCTGGTAATTCAGTTAAACCCGCTAATGGTTCATTTGTACATATTGATTCAGGAACCATTATTCCTCCATCAGTCGGTAGTGTTTTAGATCCTCATTCAAACACTTATATTGCTAATGGAGAGTCAGGAAAAGTTTCTGGCGATGGAAATTTTATTCCTCCTAAAAATGTTGAGATTACTGCTCAAGGCAAGATTTTAGTTGAATCAGTGGGGAGCAATGGAGAAAAAATTAAACGTGAAGTCGCTCCAACTAATCCAATGATGAATACTCCTGGGGCGGTCGGTGGTATCAATTCAGGTTTACCCATGAAACGTAATGATGTGTTAGATCCTCGTTTCGTTCCAGGTGGACTCAATGATATTAACAATTTTGACCGAAATAGAAATGGTGGCATTGACCCGAATAATCGTGCTACTCCTGGGAATGGCATTCCTGGTGGACCGCTTAAAATTGATATCATTAAAAATTAGATGGTGATGAGATGGAAGGGTTTTAGATGAAGGTCATTTTAGCATGGATGCTTCTTTGCTTTTGGCAGTTGTGTGCTTATTCTCAGGAATTTGGCCCTGGTTCAGACCCACGTTTTAAAACGGCAACTCATCTTTTTAACGAGTCAAAATATCATGCCACTGTTGAAGAACTCAATCGTATCAAGTCGCAAATAGATGCAGTCAAAGAACCGGTTATTTATGGTTTTATGGCCTATTGGAAAGGGATTGCTTTTAATCGCCAACAGAGTTTTTTTGAGGCCTGTGAAGAGTTTAACATCTCACTCAAATACGGTTATATACCCTTAGATATTTATTATGAATATGGCCAGGCCCTTTTTGCTTCAGAAAAATTGCAAGAAGCACGCTTGCAATTTAAATATTCTCTCAAAAAAAGATTTAAACGTGGAGTCAGTCTTTATTACATCGCCTATATTTCAAAAGAGCTTGGAGAGAAGGCCATGGCAGTTAAGTACTATAATGCCGTATCAAAGTTAGATGTCAGTGAAAAAAAAGAAGTGCAACAGGCATCGGAAATGCAGGTTGCAGATATTTATCTAGAACAGACAGAAAAAAGAAAAGATGCCTTCCGCTTGGTGGAGACATATGTCATTCCACAATATGAAAAGGCCATCAAACTTGATAAAAAATCTGCATTGGCCTACAAGATGCAAGTTAAGATCGCTGAGCTTCAAAAAAAATATGATCTTTTGATCTTTCAATTAAGAAATGGAAGGATTGCTCTGAATCCGCCATATTTTCTAAAGGCCTCCGCCGAATATGGGCAAGATTCTAATGTCACTTTTTCTCCATCAGAGACAACAGTTTCTAAATCTAAACAGGCCTCTCCTTTTGGTAGGGTGGATGCTTATGGACGTTATACTTTTTATGTTCAGGACTATATTAGTCTCGCACCTGAGATGCGGTATAACTACACCAAGTACTATAACCGTGTGCCTGAGATCTATCGAAATGATAACTATATTTTAGCACCGGCACTAAGAAGTGCCTATGAACACACTCTTATGAAAAAACAGGCCTCAGTTCTTGTGGATTATGAATACAATGAAACTTTTCGAGATGTGAAGGCCGAAAAAGATCTTCAGTTTAGTTCGAGATCTCAAACCTATATGTTAGGGGAGAGATTTAATTATTTTACTTCTGGTGAAACGATCGTGAGATTGAGGCAACGTCACTTCACAAGTTTTGTAAAAAGCAGTAATTCATTAACTCATAGTTTTGTGCTTGAACAAATTAAAAATTTTGAGACTTCCACTTTCCTTTTTTATTTTTCCTATGATCAATCAAGGGTGAAAACAAAGACTTTTGATACAGATTCATTAACCTTTCGAGGCGACTATATTATGGGCAGGGTTTTTGATCTTTTTACCCCAAGTGTTGGTATTGCCTATACTTCGACTGATCCTCTTAATGACCGTGCCAATCGAGGCCGAGAGACCCTCTTAGGAATTAATGTTAGGGCATCAAAAACTTTTGGTAAAAACTGGCGAGGAAGTTTAAAATTTGATTATTCAAATAATGATTCAAAAGACACAGATGAATTTGCTTATAAAAAAAATATCATGAGTGCTGAATTAGAGTACTTGTTCTAGTGGTAATTCAATAATAAACGAGGAACCTTCGTGTTCTTCACTTTCAACCCAGATCCTGCCTCCATGTTTATGAATGATGTGTTTAACAATGGATAATCCAAGTCCAGCACCCCGAGAAGTTTCCCTGGAACTATCTACTCGGTAAAAACGCTCAAAAATTCTTAGAGCATGTTCTTTTGAAATACCCTTACCTTTGTCGGCCACAATAATGTGGGCCTTATTATTTTTTTCAAAACTTGAAACTTGCACAACGACCTTACTGCCCGAATATTTACAAGCGTTATCCATCAGATTCGTTAAAACTTGTTCTATGAGACGATGATCACCATAGATTTTCTGTAAATCAATATGGTGTTCAATCTGAAGGTGTTTGTCTGGATAGTTTGTTTTGATGTTGTCTGAGATAGATTCAACCATTTCTAATAGATCTAACCCTTCAAATTTAACCATGTCTTTTGATTCAATGACAGAAAGATTTAGAAGGTCGTTAAAAAGTGAGATCATGCGTTCAGTATTTGAAATGATCTTATCTAAAAAAAGATGAAGCCCAACATCGATTTTGTCTTTATGGGAATCAAGAATTTGAGTGTAGCCTTTTACAGAAGTCAGAGGAGTGCGGATCTCGTGAGAAACGTTGGCAACAAAATCCACTCGCATTTTTTCTGTGCGTTTCAATTCAGTCACGTCATAGAATACACCTAAAGCACCATTTATTTTCTCATCAGCACCTTTTAAAGACGTAATATTTAGATCAAAAAATCTTTCTGGATGATTGGAACTTGGAAAATTAATGCCTTTAAGGCTGATTTTTTTTCCATCCTTAAGCACTGATCTAAAAGCATTTAATATACCCTCATCTTCAAAAGTGTGCCAGATCTTAGGGATGAGTTCCTGATCATTTCGAGTACGGATGAAGTTGTTTTTGAAGTTTGTATTATAAAAAAGAATGCTTTCAAAAGTATCAATCGCAATGATGTCATCATAGATTGATTCAAGGATCGCGGTCATTTTTTCATTTTCTGTTTTTGCCTGAATCACTTGAACTTTTAGTTTTTGATCAGCTTCATTTAAAGCCTCTTCAATTCGGGCCCATTCATTTTTTTTGTATAAGAGTTTCAGATTCTTTTTAAAGGGAAGATCAATTTTAAAACTTTCCACTTTGGATAGGATACTTCCCAAGGGTTGAGTGGCGCGATAAAAGAGGTATAGGAATAAGAAGTAACTTAAGACAGCAAAAGGTACGATTCTAAGAAAAAGAACTCGGTCAAATCGGCTTAAGTCATCTTTGAGAGAAGTTATTGGAACGACTTTTCGCACCACCATGTCTTCGGACGTTTTTAATCCAGCAAAGACCGATGGAGCATTAAAAATATCACTAAATCTAACTTGAGAGGAAAAACCGTGCTCAAAGGCCCCATCAACTTCTTCTCTATCTTCTAACTGTAGATGCTTCTTATGGGACTTTGTATCGCAGATAATTTTCCCATTTCTATTCACCAGAGTATATCGAGTCTCTGGAGTGTCTGGCAGTTGTTCACACCATCTTTCCCATGACATGTTGATGGTTTTAAGAGTGAGTTGGGTATTATGAAGGTTTTCTTCAATCTGGGTTGTAATTTGAGAAACGAGACCTTCTTTGTATGAAGACCTATAAATGAAAAGAATCAGGAAAAGTGTAGGTAAAAAAATAACAAAGGATAGACGAGCAATCCGATAAAAGAAAAACCAAGGATAAAAAGTTTTACGAAACATCTTTAAATCTGTACCCAATACCTCTGATTGTTTCAATCATATTCGCTGCTTCGTTTAATTTTTTTCGAAGACCAGCAATATGAGTGTCAATGGTACGACCAGTCACAAAGATGTTCTCACCCTGAATGTTATTAATGAATTGTTCTCTGGTAAAAACATGTCCTGGCTTTTTTGCCAACAGAAGAATGATCTTAAACTCGGTTGAAGTGAGAGAAATTTCTTGTTGATTTACAAAGACTTTACATTTTTTTGTTTCGATCTTAAGCATTCCATAGTCCATGAGCTCTTCATTTAGAAGAGAGGCCCCAGGAGTTTGCCTTAACTGCACTCTTAGGCGGGCCTGAAGCACATTTAAATCAAAAGGTTTGGTAACATAGTCATCAGCTCCGGCATCTAGACCTTGTACGATATTATCTGGTTGGGTGAGGGCCGTAATCATAACAATAGGGATGTCGGTATATTCTTTTTGGGCCCGAACTTTTTTAATAAACTCTAATCCGTTCATAGATCCTGGAAGCATCCAATCTACGATGAAAAGATGTACGTTTTCTCCTCTTTCAAGAACTGAAACGGCCTTGTCAGCACTGTCTACGGCAGTTACAGAGTGGCCTTCAGACTTCAGTTGAAAACTAATGAGGTCACGGATATCTTGTTCATCTTCAATGAGCAGAATGTGTGCGTTTTTCATGCCATCTTTATAACAGAGAGTGGGGCGCTCAGAAAGGTTAAGTTTGTGTTAAGAAGGGGTAGGCAAAGCGGCCATTACAAAATGAATTCAGGCCGTGATGAATAAACGTCAGGTGAGTTCATAGAGATTTTCTTGGGCTCTGTGTTATCAAGAATTATTTCTCAAGGCAAAAAGGAGAGAATTGACTTTAATCCCGAACAGGTTCAAAATTTTTGCACATGAAAAAAATATTAATATTGCTCCTTTTGGGTGGCTGTTCTTTGTTTAAGGCCAGGCCTGAACTGTCTGATACAGCAAAAGAAAATCCTGAATGGATCTATGCTCCTTATGAGTCTTGTTCAGAAACTCAAGAGCTATGTGCAGTAGGGGAAGCGAAGGGTTTTTCTCAAGCGGATATTCAGGCCAAAATCAATCTGGCCAGTGTTTTTGAGGTAAAAATACAATCAGAATTAAATGTTTCAAGTTCTGGATCTCAGACATTTCCTTGGCAATCCCAGGTCCGGGAGGAAGTGAATCAATCCCTAAAAGAGTCAGTTGATCAGATATTGGAAAACGTTCAGATCTCAAAACATTATAAAAAAGATGGACTCTCTTACTCTTTAGCAAAACTAGACCGAGTCGAGGCTTCTGGACTATTAGGAAATCGTCTTAAAAAAATTGATGAAGAACTTGCCGTACTTTGGCAGAAAAAACAAAGAACCAATCTACGTAAAGTTGTGCGTCAGCATTTAGAACGTGAAAAACTTAATGAAAGATACTCGATCGTGGCCGGTGTGGGTCGACCATCGCCTGTGAGTTATGCTGAAATTCTTAAGTGGCGTGAGAGTCGTCCACAGGCCGAGCCTCTGTTACTTAAAATTGGTCAGGCCCCTGATTGGTTAAAAGAGAAACTTAAAGAACTTTTAACCGAATCGGGTTTTAAGATAGTCAAAAGTGGCAACACAGCTAAAAGTCTCACTGTTAATGTGGACTCACTTAAAGAGTTTTTAAACGTGTCAGGTTTTGAAAAACACACTTTTACTCTGAATATGACAAGTTTTGAAGGTGATGATAAAAAAAGAGTTGTTTCAACATCAGAAACAGTTACTGGACGAACTCAGGCCGATGCACTTCTTAAAATAAAAACACTTTTCACTGAATACATTGAACAACATCTTTCTGACCTACATTTAGATTAACAAGGAGCTCACGTATGTTGAGGCTAATGTCTTTATTATTAATTCTTTCTGCAGTCACTGCCTGCTCAAGTAAAAAAGTTAAGGACGTGGATAACACTGAAACCATTTCTCGAGACTTTGAGGTAAGAGATGCTTCATCAACCATGCGTCCAGGATGGATCGAAGATCCTGAGGTCTGGGCCGCTCAAGAAAAAATGGACACTGAAAAATTCCGCTATTTTGCTTTTGAGACTGAGCCTAAAGTTAACCGCGAAATTGCTTGTAACTTGGCCAAGGCCAACGTTCGTGCCGATATCGCTGGTCAAATTACAACGTTTATCCAGAAAACACTTGCTGCTTCAGAAGAAGGAGCAGCCTCTATTGATGCAAACAATCCTCGCACTCAACCGATGAGAGAGTTTGTTTCTAATACTCTTGCTGAAAAAGTTCAGTCTCTCGTTCATGGTGCATCAGTTGTGAAAACATATTGGGAGAAACGTAACTACCAACAAAAACTTGGTGCTAAAAAAGAATATATAGGTTTCACATGTGCCACTTTGATCCGCATGGAAGATGAAAGACTTAAGGCCGCAGTTGATAAGGCCTCTGAAGATGTTGTGAACGCTTCTGATGATGCTGGAACAAAAGAAAATGTTAAGAAGGCCCTTGATCATGTAGAAGAAGATTTTGTAAAGGCCCGTAAAGGCGAAGTTTAAGGAGAAAAAATGAAATTTTTATTAATTGCACTTTCCGTTAGTATGCTTGCTACTTCGTGTGGTGGTTTTAAAGCAAAAAGAGTTGATGCTAACGAATCAGATGAAAAAGGACTTGAAATCACTGATAACTGGATGAGTGCAGATACGACTCAGGCCGTATCAGATGTTATGAAACAAATGAAGGCCCATCCAGGTTTTTCTAAGATGAAAGCTCGTCATGGGACTCCAAAAGTTTTCATTGCTGAAGTTCAAAATCAAACTTCAGAAGCTTATTTCCCTATTGGTGATCTAAATGATGAACTCTTAAATGAATTATCATTGTCTGGAGAATTTGAATTGGTTGATAATCAAGCACGTGAAAAAATCTTAGGAGAGATCACTTATCAAAACGATGGTATGGTTGATCCTGCAACAGCTAAAAAAATTGGTAAACAGACAGGTGCTGATATCATGATTTTTGGTAACGTCTATATGAAGCCAGAAAAGAGAAATGGCAAAACCATCAAGGAATATTCAGTTAACATTCGTATGACTGATATCGAAAAGGCTACAGAGCTTCTTCGTACCAGAACAAAAGTGTTTAAATATTCTGAGAAATCTTCATTTGGGCTTTAATGTTTAAAAAGTATTTTTTCTTTTTTATTTTAATCCTTGTCTTGGGGGCATGTTCCTCCAAGACGGGTGAGAAAATTCGTAAATACAGAGATGTTTACGCCCAAGGGGATTTTGAGAAGGCCCAGAGTCTGCTTGACTCCAGCGGACTTAAAAAAGAAAAAAACAGTGAGCTTCTTTGGCATTTAGAAAAAGGGACCTTAGCCTTGGCCCGAGGTGATGAAAATACCGCCATTGTTGATTTTCAAACTTCCCTTGACCTCATTGATAGACTTTTTACAACGAAACTTACAAAAAAAGCCGCGAGCCTTTTTATTAACGATGCTTCAGATGATTTTTATGGGGCCAGTTATGAGCGCTCTTATGCTCATTACTTTTTAGCCAAGGCCTATTATCAACGTTATCAGAAAACAAAAACCAAGTTAGACCTTCAAGGGGCAAGGGGAACAATCCTTGCTTGGGATTCTTATTTTGCTGAACTTCAGCGTTCCGCTTCTGCCAAGACGATCTACCAAACAGATCTGATGCTCAAAGTTTTTGGTGGGCAGATCCATGAGGTGAGTGAAATTTCAAATGATAAACAAATTGCCTTGCAGCTCTACAAGGACGCTCTTCGTATCTTAGAGCTTCAAGGTGGAGCTTTTTCTCTTTTTAACTCTAAGAGTGCCGATTACGTGAAGACTTATGAAGAAGCTGTGAAAGAAGATAAAGCTCCGTCTCAGAAAAATTATGATAAAACGGCTGCTTATCAAGATTTAAAAAATTACCTTCATTACAAAGTTCTCTCTTTGACTAAAGAAATACGAGGTTCTGATTTTGCCGTTCAGTTAAAATCCCTTTCTCCTCAAAGTGATGTTTTAAAAAAAGTGGAAACTGGTAAATCGAATGTGACCATAGTCATAGAAGAAGGACTTGTGCCGGCAAAAGTTGGTAAACCTTTTAACTTTGGCATCAAAGGAGCAATGGCCGCCACTGATGATAAAAAAGTTCAGTCTTTCATCGCAACTGTGGGATCAGATCTCATCGCTTCATTTGCCATGAATAAGTTAGGTATGGCCCCGTCCAATACGTCTAATCCAGGAAGTTTTTTGTTTGCTCACCAAGTAACAAAACTGGCCGTACAAGAAGCTGCTGTTGAGTTTGAGTTACCGATGATCGAAAACGTACCGCTCGTTCAGAGGTTACAAGTTTTTGTTCTCGACTCAAAAGGTGTCATTATTGCACAATCTCCTCTGCCGGTTATTTCAGAAAATGGCGATATTGCTCGTATTGTTTTGGAAGAGGATGTTGTTTCTCGTTATGTGAAAACAGGAACACGAGTTGCTCTTAAACATCTTACTGCTATCGTTGCAGCTATGACTGTTTATCAAACGATTAATGGTAAGAATGGAAATGGTGGTGATTTTTTGGCAAAAGCTGCGGCCCTTGCCACTTACGTTGGGGCCTCCAAAGGAATCGCCATGTTTGAGAAGGCCGACACAAGATATTGGTCCACTTTGCCGCAAGCTTTGAGGATGATGGAATTTAAATTGGCCCCTGGGGATTATGAAATAGGCATTGCACTTTATACAGGTGATAAGGCCCCAGCAGCTCCTTCCAAGGTCTTAGGTAAAGTCGCAGTAGATAAGTCAGGTAAGACTATTAATATTTTAACTTTTTCTAAGCTCTAAGCAAAATTTTCCTCACCTTCTAAAAGGCCCATCCGAAAAGAAATAGGATGAAGCACTTATTCATGTTTTTATTCTTATTACTTTCTACCAACGTGTTTGGTGTAGAAGAAAAAACCATTCATGTTGAAGGGCATTTCGGTACTAAATCATGGATGGAATTTACAAACTCAACAGAACTCAATCTTAAAAAGTTAGTAGATATACTTTCCCACTCTCAGACTGGTAAAAACCTTGTGAGTAAGGCCCAAGAGCGGGCCGGACAAATGGGTATGACTCTTTATGATGTGATTAAAGTAGGTGATAGTTCCCTCACCGACACCACTTTGGTTCGAAAATTTAGCCCAACTTCACCTGAGCATGTAGTATATGAATCTAAATCAGTGGTTTATCTCAATCGTAGTCTAACTTGGGACGATGCCATTTTAGATCTCGCTCATGAATTAACTCATTTTGTTTACCGTGAAGCTTTTAATCCCTATGCGGATTCGTTTAACGCTCGCGATTTTATTAAAAGTACAATAGAAGGTCAGGGCGGGGAGGTTCAGGCCTTTTTAGTTGAATGCCGTGTTTTGAAAGAGCTGTTTTCAAAACATGTTCAATCACGATCTCACTGTCAAAAGATTGAAGATCAAAATAGTCAATTGTCCTATGCCAAGGCTGTTCAACTTTTTTATCACGTGGGAGATTATTTTGACTCTTTCCATAAACAGTTAGCATCCCGCAAAATTTCCAGTAGCTTTAAAGATTTGAAAGGTGAGAAAATAAATTTCATTTCCTCTGCCTATGGTGTTCCATACCCTCTGGCGGCCTTAATGGAATATGACCTTGTGCTAAATAAAGTGTGCGAAAATGACAAAAAGCGTCTTGCTTATATGCAGCAAGGACCAAAACGAGGACCTGCATCAGTTACAGATCAAAATAAATTCGTTACCACTTATGCTACTCGTTGTGGTGAAAAATAAACCATCTTTTCTCCTCTGATAACACCTGAAATGATTGAAATTCCAAGCCCATCGCGGTAAAACTAAAGGGTCATATTTAAATTGGAGTTCTCCATGCAAGATGGTGTTGTTCTTACGACCCTGGATGATTTTTTGAATTGGGGTAGAAAAAATTCTTTATGGCCAATGACTTTTGGTCTGGCCTGCTGTGCGATCGAGATGATGGCCACTGGAGCTGCTAAGTACGATCTAGAAAGATTTGGTTGTGGAGCTTTCATGGCCACTCCAAGACGTTCTGATCTTATGATTGTTGCGGGTACAGTGACTCTTAAGATGGCAACACGAGTGAAAACCCTTTATGAACAAATGGCAGAACCAAAATATGTTATTTCCATGGGGTCTTGTGCAAACAAGGGCGGACCTTACTGGCAATACGGATATCACGTCTTAAAAGGTGTGGATGAAGTGGTACCTGTTGATGTTTATGTTCCGGGTTGCCCTCCACGTCCTGAAGCTTTGATTGAAGGTGTGATGACACTTCAAAAGAAAATCGCTAACGAACGTCTGCTTCGTAATAAGTGGGTGAAACATGCATAATCAATTAGCAGAACTTATAAATAAAAATGTTCTTGGTGCATCTGCAGTTGTGAACAAAACTGAAGATGCCAAGACTCATGCCTCTATAACAGTAGAAGCTTCTGCCATTTATAAAGTAGCAGAGTTTCTTAAGACAAATACTGAAATGCCTTTCAACGCTCTTCAAGCGGTGAGTGGTGTGGATTATCTTGAGTACATCGAAGTCTGTTATATTATGGGCCACTTTGACATGAACGCCCCACGAGACCTTATTTTAAAAGTTAAGATAACTGATCGTGTGAATGGAAATGTTGATTCAATAGTTAAACTTTATCCCGCTGCTAATTTTCAAGAGCGTGAATGTTACGATATGTTTGGGATTAAATTTAATAATCATCCGGATCATCGGCGAATTCTTTGTCCTGATGATTGGGAAGGTTTTCCACTTAGAAAAGATTACATCGCTCAGAAAACTTACAATGGAATGGAAGTTTTTCCTGATAGTAAAAGCAACATGGAAGACCGTGAATATATCGTTCGTCAGGGTATGATTAAGAAGGCACAAGAAGGTGCCGCTAACAAAGTTCAATAAGAAGGATTATATATATGCAAAGCCGTTGGGATATTGGTGAGCCAGAACGTCCGACTATCAATGCTGAAACTGAGCAATTAAAATCAGAACTTTTAAGACTGAATATGGGCCCGCAGCATCCTGCGACTCATGGAGTTTTAAGAATAGAGATTTGGACCGATTCAGAAATTGTGGCACATGCTATTCCACACCTTGGTTATTTACACCGTTGTATGGAAAAACATACTGAAAACTTAGACTACAGAGGAATCATTCCTTTTGTTGACCGTTTGGATTATATTGCGGCCATGAGCATGGAGTGGGGATATGCCATGGCGGTTGAGAAGATGCTTGGAACTGAGGTTCCTCGTCGTGCTGAACTTCTTCGTATCCTAACAGGTGAACTTCAGCGAATTGCTTCTCATTTAATGGCCTTCGGAACCTATGCTCTGGATTTAGGGGCCTTCACGCCATTCTTATATGCATTTGAAATGCGTGAAAAAATCCTAAGACTTTTTGAAGAAGTTTCGGGTGCTCGTCTTCTCTATAATTACATCTGGATTGGTGGAGTTTGGAATGACTGGACAGATGAGCAGCTCAATCGTGTTACGGCCTTTTGTGATGAGATGGAAGAAGAAGCTAAAAAATATCACGAACTTGTTTCGATGAATAAAATCTTTATTGAACGTACAGCTAACGTTGGTGTTTTTACTGTTCAAGATTGTTTTGATTATGGTGCCACTGGTCCGGTTCTTCGTGGTTCGGGTCATAAATGGGATCTTCGTAAGAATATGCCTTATTCTCTTTATTCAGAGTTCGATTTTGATATTCCGGTAGGGATTGCTGAAGTTGGAGTCGTAGGAGATTGTTGGAATCGTTATATCGTACGTATGAAAGAAGTGATCGAGTCGATCAAAATCATCCGTCAGGTTCAAGCTAAACTTGAGCCAGGTTCAATCATGGGCAAAGTTCCTAAAATTATCAAGCTTCCTAAGGGCGAAATTTTTATGCGTTCAGAATGCCCTCGTGGAGAGTTAGGTCTCCATCTTGTTTCTGAAGGTCCAGAGGCAAAAACACCTTATAGACTTAAAGTGAAATCTCCATGTTTCACACACGTTTCCATGCTTCCTCATGCGGCCCCTGGCCAAATGATTGCGGACTTTGTAGCAACTGTAGGATCAATTGATATTGTATTGGGAGAGGTTGACCGATGAATACTCAAACACATGAAACATCTTCAGTAAGAGATTATTTCTCTGCTCTGTATGATGGTGTTACGACGACTATTAAAGGTATGTGGATTACGTTCCGTTACGTTTGGGGTGTAAAGTCAGTTTCTATTGAATACCCTGAAGTTCGTGAGGTTCTTCCTGAAAGAGCGCGAATGCGTTTATTTAACGATTCTCAGAACTGTATTAGCTGTACCCAGTGTGCGATGGCCTGCCCTGTTGATTGTATTTATATCGCTTCTGAGAAGAAGCCTGAAGGTACAGAGATTAAAAAAACGAGTAACGGACAGCCCATCCGTTTAACACTTACTCAATTTGTGATTGATACGGCCCTTTGTTGTTATTGTGGTCTCTGTACGACTGTGTGTCCAACAGAGTGTCTCACGCATTCTCATGATTATGAATTTTCTCAATATACCATAGATGCTATGAAGTATGATTATCTTGCCCCTGATGTGATGGCCTGGAGAGATCGAATCGTAAAATCTTAAAAAATTTCAAGGTCCCAGTAATGGGGCCTTTTTTATTTGTCCTGAATTGTTTCTAATAAAATATCTGGATTTTGCACTACCCCTTTAAACTTCACTTCCGTCGTTGATCCCATGGCCTTATTTTCAATATAGTTAAGAGATACATATGAACTATGGTTACTGACGGTATAGGTTTTCCCATTATAGGTCATGCGATCTGTACCAGTTGTAGAGCTGCGTTTAACTAATGACCCGTTCTTTTGAGAGGCGAGGGCCTCGGTCTGGGCCAATGAGGCCTGGGTTGAAAGATTTTTGGTCGAGACGTTCACGTCTTTTCCACAAGCGGTTAAAAATAATACGAGGGCCAATATTTTAATTTGAGTCACTGAGTGTCCCGTCGATTTTAAGTTTTTCTGATTCTTTAATCACGATAAATTCTGTTCCATGAGAATCTGGGATGGGCCTTTTATATTTCACAAAATAGATTTCTGTACGTACACCTTTTTTCCATGACATTTCGACTGACTTTTTATTTTTAACCAGAGGAAGTGTTTTCACCTTGTTCATGAATTCTACTTTTCCACCATTGTCTTTAATAAACTTAGGACTAAACACGTCGTCTATTAGCTCAAAACGTTTTTCATTCATGATGAGCTCATATTTTTTAAAGAGATCATTGATACTTTTATTATCCATCGCTGATACATTGAAAGATATTATCAGCGAGAGAAGGATTAATTGAATTCGCATCCGTACCCCTTCGCTATTGTTTTGATTTCAGAAATATAGTTTTTAATGGTTCCTGGACAGGCCGTCGCTTTGTATTGAGAGTGCCAGCCAATCTTTTTTATACGTGGATTTTTTTTCTGAAGTTGGCACGACATTTTTGCCGCCATCACTAGTGTTTCCTGAGTAGGATTTCGAGGATTGTCTTTTTTGTAACCCAGAGGATTTAATTTTGAAAAGGGTGCATAGTTACCAGTGATCACGACACCAACTGTTGTGACGTTGGCCTTGATTTTGCCATTTCTTAAAAGATCTGGATCAACTTGAAAAACTCCACCTTCTTTACCACATGTCACTTTACCTTCTGTCCAAAGTTTTGTCTGAATCTCATCCATTGAAACATAAGATTCACCTCCGGCATGAGCACCTACAATATCAAGAGGTCTGCCTTGAGCAACTTCAGGCACGGGGAGAGTTTCGCCACGATAAGGCGAGCTGATCACATAAGAATAAGCGATCATATACCATGGATCATTATTGGTGGATCTTTCAAGGTGAAGGGCATTGATCATTTCTGGTGTCCATGAAGATGCTGTTTCAGAGTGGTGAAATACAACTGTATCAAGCATTTCCATGGGGCGTTTACAGAATGAGGCCTCAGGGTTTGTTTCATATTTCGGCCTACGAATGTCAATCAGGTCAGGATCAGGTGTGATCCGAGTAATATAGGGATAGAGTTTTTCAAGTTCTTGAAAATTGTAGAAATGATCGGGCACACACCAGTCTATCCACTGGGCCTTAACTTCATAGGAGAATAGAAATATCAGCAAACAAATTTTTTTCACTAATAACTTATCGGAAAAGGCGGGTAAGACTTTACTAACTTTTTAATGTTTAAAGACACAAGACCTTTGAATCAACTCAATTGCCTGACTAAAAAAGAATCCTTTACTAAAATATAAGTCTTGAGATTTCAGCAAGTTGATTGCATTATAGAGATAGACAAGGGAATTTAATGGTTTTTGATACGTTTTCTGATTTTTATCCGGCCTATTTAAGCGCGCATCAAAATGTGACATGCCGCCGTTTGCATTTCGTAGGGACTAGTGGCGTCATTGCTACATTGCTTCTTTTTTTCTTCACAGGTGCTATTTCACTTCTTTTGCTTCTTCCACTTCTTGGTTATGGATTTGCTTGGAGTGGGCACTACATCTACGAAAAAAATTCACCTCTAAGTTTGAAATACCCACTCTATAGCATGATGGGTGATTTTAAAATGTTCTGGGATATTATGTGTGGCAGAGTGGCCGCTTTTTAGCTGCTAGCACTGGAATAATTTTGAAGTCCTTTTTTCCAAACAAATAACATTAAACTCCAAATAAAAACGGTCACCACCGCAGTATGAACAAATAGTTTCCAGTCAAAAGGCTCCAAGAAAAATCGTGCGGGAAAAGATGCAATCACTGCAAAGGGTAAAATGAAAGTGAAAAGTACTCTGAGCCAGCCTTTATAAATTCGGTCAGGTCGCTCCATTGCAAGACCCAATGAATAGAATAAATCTACAAAACCTCGTGCACTATGAGTCCAAAATACAGGCAGGATCATTAGCATCTGAGTGCAGAAATAAATCATCGAGCCATTGAGAAGAAAAAGCACATACAGAAATATGTCCAGAGTATCAAATGGCCCAGTATACTGATTAAGAGAATAGGTGAAAAAACCAATGGCCATCATGAGATTTAAAAACGAATTGGCCGAAAATTCTTTAAGCGATAAAAAAAACAAGGGAGATACCGGACGAATGAGATAATAGTCCAGTTCTCCTTTATTGATATAATATGGTAGCCACCACATGTTGGTGGAAAAGATGGTCATATTAATGGCATCAACTAAAAGATATCCAGAAACAAAAATCATCATCTGATTTTCATTCCATCCAGCAAGCATAGGCGTGTGAAGGTAGATGACTTTAAAAAAAAGGATATTCACCGTATAATAGATAATATCCATGATAATTCGGAACGAAAAATCTAATCTGAATTCCATGGCCTTCGAAAAAGAAAACCTCAAAAAATGAAAATAGAGACGTATATAACGTTTCATATTCCCACTCCTGAATAATTTTTTTGACCTTTATTCCACATAAGGGTCACACAACCCATAAAAAAGAAGCTCCAACACAAAAGCACAACAATTCCTAAAGTGATTTCAATTGAAGAGCTTTGTCCCATGACTGTTCTTACTGGTAAACTCACAAGATAGGGAAAGGGAGTGAATACAAGAATCTCACGGGCCCAAAGAGGAAAAAAAGCGAGAGGAATAAATCCTCCACCAAAAAAGGAAGTAAAAAAACGCAACATTACAACGAGGGTCCAGATATTATCCGCCCACAAAGCTAGAAGTTCGATGAGCATGGCCATCAAAACATATGTTGTAGCGGATATGAGGAAGAGTGCAACGCCTTCAAAAAGATGAACAAAGGTCATTAAAGTGGGCGTAACATCGATCATGGTGAATTGATAAATACTAAAAAGTAAAATGAGTTGCACGCCGTAAAAAAGACTATAGGTGAGATAAGTCACGGCCTTATATTGAAAAACTGAAAGTGGATAAATGAGGTAACGGTTAAAGCTTCCGTCATAGATCTCGCGAGAAATAAAACCGATGTTTTCTCCGGTAAGCATGCGCATACCGATCGGAACGATGAGGTAATAAAGTGTCATCATGGGTAGGGTAAATCCGTTCATCTGGATCGTACCCTGAGTCTCAAAAATACTTTTCCAAAGGGCCGTGGCAATAACAAGTTGCACGGCCGTTTGTCCTAAAAAAATGATCCAAAAATCTGAACGGTAAGCGAGGATCTTTCTGATCTCCATCGCCATGACGTGTCGCCACCAGTTCATGGTGGGCCTAGGCCATTTCTCATGATGGATTCAATGATGTTTTCTATTGATGGATCTTGGATATTTAAGTCGAGAACATTATGGTTCTCAAAAATTTCTTTAGTTTTTATGGAGAGTTCGGTTCGTGGAACTTCGAGCTGAAAAATCTCCTTTTCAGTCGTCACACTCAACACTTTATTATCCCCTAACATACGTTGCACTTTGCTTAGAGATCCGTCATAAACAAACTGGCCTTCTTTAATGATAACTATTCGAGGACATAATTCTTGAATGTCGGCCATGTAATGAGAGGTGAGAATGGTAATGGGTTTAAACTCAACTTGATAGTTTTTCATAAACTCGCGAACGGCCTTTTGTGCGGAAATATCAAGTCCAATAGTAGGCTCATCCAAAAAGATGACTCGTGGATTATGCAGAAGGGCCGCCATCAGTTCAACCTTCATTCGCTCCCCAAGCGAGAGGCGTCTTACCTGAATTTTTAATTGATCCTTAATCATCAGAGTGTCGGATAAAAATTCAAGATTCTTTTTATAGGTGAAATTATCAATCTGATAAATTTCTTTTAAAAGAATAAAACTATCGAGTGCGGGAAGATCCCACCATACCTGAGCTTTTTGTCCCATGATAAGAGACATTTGTTTTCGATACCTATTATCTCTTTGCCAGGGTTTATATCCCAAAACAGTGGCCTCTCCAGAAGTGGGATGCACAATTCCTGCTAGAATTTTGATAAGGGTTGTTTTGCCGGCGCCATTGGCCCCGATAAGTCCCACAATCTCACCCTGTTTGATCTGTAGATTGACACCATTTAGGGCAAATTTTGTTTTTTTATCTCGTTTAATAAGAGATTTAAGTGATCCTTTAAGACCTGGCTCTTTTACATGTGTCGTGAAACTTTTAGTGAGATTTTGAACGTTTATCATGATTTTTCTAAGACCAGTCCCTTTAAATAACTTCCTTCAGGAAATCCTTTAAGGGTAGGGCAGTCTTGGCCAAGACCCAGACGTAGAGTTACTTTATAAGGGAGGTTTAGTTCTTTCAAATAATCTTGAATGACTCGATCAAATTTCTGAGAAGTCACTTGATGGGTATTTAAAAAGATCACCATCTTTCCCTTAGGAGCAAGGATTTTGTCCATGTTTGTAATGAGCTCTTTATAACTTTTGATGGCCGAACTTCTTTTTTCACCATCCGAAGATGATGATGGTGGATCACAGATGATCACATCAAAAAGATTTTTTTGTAAATCCAGTTGCCTTAAAGCTTCATCCACACTGGTTGTCATTGATGTGTGCTGGGTGTGGTCAAGCTCAGGATTTAAAGCAATGTTTTGTTGAAGCCATTCAATATATTTTGGAGAAAGATCCACAGAGACTACGTGTTTTGATCCTAACTTCATGGCCCACAATGAATAGGCACCGGTATAACTAAAAAGATTGAGAACTCGGGAGTCTTGGGTGATGAGCTTTTTAAGTTCATATCGCAGTGAACTCATGTCGGTATAAAGGCCATGATCGTATGAGCTTCCTAAACGGATAAGATATTGAAGACCAAATTCTTGCAGATGAAATTCATCTTTGCGATTGGCCTCAACGGCATTCATGGGAAGTTTTTGTAGCTCTCTGGTCTCTCCACGAAGCTGAAACCAGATCCCATCGTCTTTCACATCGGGGAACACTTCTTGTAAAGTGGTTTGAATAATCGCCTTATATGGATTCCAAAATGAGGTATAAAGTTGAATCAGTACACGATCTTTTAGCTTGATGATAAAAAGCCCAGGTAGAGCATCAGCTTCACCAAAAGTCAGATAAAAGTTTTCACGCTCGTTTAACTCTTTCTGCTGAAGTCTTTTTGTAAAGGCCTGATCAAGTCTTCCTTGAACACTGGCCGTAAAATGTTGGGCCTCACGGTCAAAAGGATATTGAGTGGTCCACACTCGGGCCTTGACATTTTTATGTTGAGGATCATGAAGTAAAAGGGCCATGGGTCGTCTACGATCATCCAAGGCCACGATAAACTCCGACTGACGTGGAAAGCGGTTTGAAAAGCTGTCAGATGTAATCCAAGGATGACCAGTTCGGATGAGTTTGGCCGAAATCGGATGGATGGCGCATTCAGGAATTTTATTCATGTTATTGCTTTAAGGTATTTAAACGCTCTTCTGTTTTATCCAGAAGTCTTAAAATGATATTTGTAGCAAGATAGGGATTTTTCATATGCTGAGTCAGTCCCAAGTTATCCATAACCTGTTGGCACTCATCACTGATTTCAGGCATGAAAGGATCGAAGTTAGTACCTACAAACTGAAGCTTTTTCAGCATGATTTCCACATCACCAATGTCATTGATTGTTAATATGTTTTTCTCAAACGTTGAGAGGAACGTTTCGTGAGAATCTTCATGTTTGGAAGAGGGCCGTTTCTGAAGTGAATTCATAGTGAAGAAGTTATGACATTGAGTTGCAGGATGTCAATGAATCGGAACATATTGGACGCATGATTTCTTTTTTTATTTATACTTTTGTTATTGCCTCTCTCATCGTCTGGATTGAACATCCAGGTCCTTTTTTTACTAACTCCTTGATTCTTCAAAAAAGCCCAGGGGAAGAGTTAGAAGAGTGGCTTAAAAGCTTCCGATGGGGAGGCCGCTCAGAACTAAAAATCCCAAATAAATTACCTGTATACAAGTTCTACACTGAGGTCATCGATACGCTTCTTTTCTTGGGACGGAAAATGGGTGGAAACTATCAAGATGCCCTGCTTTATTTAAGAGAGGGATTACAACTTGATCGTCAGTTTGAAATAAAATTAAAAGAACTCAATTTGGGGACCTGGCTACAGATGGGCATGGTTTGTCTTTTAACTTGGTCCTTTATCATAGGTTCATTATTTTTAGTGGACGTAAAAGTTTCTTGGGTGAATCTCGTTTTTATTTTTAGCTGGCAGCTTTGTGGTTTTTTGATTTTGCCATTTTTATTAAAATATTTACGAAAAAAATATTTTGCCGACATCGGTCTTTTATGGAAGATGTTGTATATCCTCTCTGCTCTGTCTCATGTGCCTTTGTCCCGTTCAGAAGTTTTTACTTTGGCCGGTATTAAAGAGCTCTCAAACATTCATCAAAAAACTCTTTTGTCTTTGGTAGAAAAACTTAAAGACTGTTGTCAGAAGGCCTTGCAAATGGGGGGCAGTTATGATGACGAAGTGAAGTATATCATGGGTGAGTTGAGGTTTCTTGAGAAATGGCATTTTGACTTGTTTGAGAAAAGACTCACGGTGATAAAACTTGGTTTATTGTCTTTGTTTTTTCTTCCTTCATATTTGGCCTTTATTTTTCTTCTTTTAGGCGATTTATTGACTCTAATGTAAAGCGACATTCTTTTACAGAGTGCACTTTTTCTGCTTTAATGACCTCTTTCAAATTCAAAGGAAAGGTTTTATGGCAGTCGTTGACGATAAAAAGATCATTTTTGGTATGCATAAGGTTGGAAAGGTCTATCCGCCAAAAAGACAAGTTCTGAGAGACATCTCCCTTTCATTTTATTATGGAGCTAAGATAGGTGTTTTAGGTTTGAATGGTTCAGGGAAGTCTTCCCTTTTAAGAATCATCGCTGGTGTGGATAAGGATTTTCTTGGAACAGTTAATGCCAATAAGGGTATTAGTTTTGGCTATCTTGAGCAGGATCCAAAACTTGATCCGGAAAAAAGTGTGCGTCAGGTGGTTGAAGAAGGACTTCAGTCTCAGGTTGATATCGTAAAAGAATATGAAGAAGTTAATAATAAGTTCGGCGAAGAAATGTCGGATGCAGAAATGGATAAACTTGTGGCCCGCCAAGCGGAGTTGCAAGATAAAATGGATCACCAAAATCTTTGGGATCTTGATTCCCGTTTAGAATTGGCGATGGAAGCTCTTCGTTGCCCACCTGGGGATCAGAAATGTGGTATTCTTTCCGGTGGTGAAAAGCGAAGAGTGGCCCTTTGCCGTCTTCTTCTTTCTGAACCAGATGTTCTTTTATTAGATGAGCCGACCAATCATCTCGATGCTGAAACTGTTTTTTGGCTTGAGCGCCATCTTAAGGCCTACAAAGGTACTGTCATTGCCATCACCCACGATCGTTACTTCTTAGATAACGTTGCTGGCTGGATACTGGAGCTCGACCGTGGTCATGGTATTCCTTGGGAAGGCAATTATACGACTTGGCTTGAGCAGAAATCAAACCGTTTGGCCGCGGAAGAAAAATCTCAATCCAAACAGGCCAAAAAAATGGCCGAAGAGTTGGAGTGGATTCGTATGTCTCCTAAAGCTCGTCAGGCAAAATCTAAGTCACGTATCCAAAACTACGAGACCATGTTGGCCGATTCTAAAGTCGAAACTCGTAACGAAACCAACGAGCTCTTCATCCCATCAGGTCCTCGTTTAGGAGATGTGGTGATCGAAGCTAACGACATCACTAAAGCTTTCGGCGATAAGCTGCTCTATGAGCATCTGACTTTTAAGCTTCCTCCGGGAGGTATTGTAGGAATCATCGGTCCCAACGGTGCTGGTAAGACCACACTTTTTAAAATGATTACTAAACAAATTGAGCCAGACGCCGGGACATTCAAAGTAGGTTCAACGGTTAAGCTTGCCTACATCGATCAATCCCGTGAAATGGACGGTGAGAAGACTATTTTGCAGGAAATTGCTGGTGATCTGGATCTCATTAAAATTGGAAACAAAGAAGTGAACGCTCGTGCGTATGTTTCAAAATTCAATTTTTCTGGTGAAGATCAAGGTAAACGTATCAAAGAACTATCCGGTGGTGAAAAAAATCGTGTTCACTTAGCAAAAATGCTTAAAGAAGAAGGGAACGTTCTCCTTTTGGATGAGCCGACCAACGATCTTGATGTGAATACACTTCAGGCCCTTGAGCGGGCCCTTTTAGATTTTGCTGGTTGTGCTGTGGTCATTTCCCATGATCGTTACTTCTTAGATAGAATTTGTACGCATATGTTGGCCTTTGAAGGGGATTCTAAAGTGACCTGGTTTGAAGGAAACTTCCATGACTATCACGAAGATCTTCGCCGTCGACTTGGTGATAAAGCGGATATTCCACAACGCCTTACTTACAAAAAACTTAAACGAGATTAAAAAAAAGGCCCTGAAATTCAGGGCCTTTTTTCTGCTTCTGATTGTCGGTAGACCCAGCTTCTTTTAGGATGATAATCTTCTAATAAGCTTTTAAGTTCTTCTTCAACTTCACGATTTCTTTTTCGTTCAAGCACAAGTTTTACCATCCTCTGTCTTTGGTTCTCATCATACTCATATAATAAGTAGTGCCTCATGGCATACAACTGTACATCATGGGGGTCAGAACCGGATTCAATGACTTTGGCCAAAAAAGATCGGGCATGCTCAGCCGCTTCTTTTGTGTTTTTTACATTCTGTAAAATTTCAAAAATCACTTCCATCATAGCTTTATGTTCTTGAGCATAGGTTTGAGGAGACGTGTTTTGATAAACTGCTGTGATGGAGTCAATCATATCAATAGAATGTTTAGCTAAATAGTCATGACTTGAGGCCGGTCCAGTTTGATTCATTCGGCCTTGAAGGTACAACAAAACGGCCCGATCGATTTCGGTATCATTAAAATAAGTGGAGATTTCTTTTTTAGGTAAAAAATAAAGCGCAGATAGGAAGATGAGCGAAACAATGAAAAGAATCAGTTTATTATTTTTCATCCATGAATGTTATCACGTAATAAAAAAAAGGCCCCTGACTTACGTCAGAGGCCCTTGTTTCAAAAACAATTATTCAAAGAAAATCGAAGAAATCGCATTATCCCAATAACCTTGATATTCACTGAAGCTATAGATATCACCTTCAAGAACAAGACCTGGCCCTTCAAAGCCTGGATCAGAGTAGACACTCACACTGTATCCGGCAGGAATGATGGCCGAGGAAATAGTGTTGTTAAAACCATACTGAGAAAGATCAACAAAAGATTGGCCTGGTTCTAAACAAATCTGACGTCCTTGGAAGTTGTCGTATTCAAAAAAACACGCTTGATGTCCTGGAATCGGCATTGGAATCGGACGTGGTATTGGTCTTGGCATCGGACGCGGCATTGGTCTTGGCATCGGACGCGGCATTGGTCTTGGCATCGGACGCGGCATTGGTCTTGGCATTGGACGTGGCACTGGTCTTGGCATTGGACGCGGCACTGGTCTTGGCATTGGACGCGGCATTGGTCTTGGTGAAGGACGAGGTGATGGCCTTGGTGGATGCCTTTGAGCAAACCCAGGATCTGTTAAAAGAATGGAGAGCATGAGGACAAATAAGGATCGTAAAAAATTCATAGGACCTTCCTTAAAGTAAGTTCATCTTTTAATTCTTAGATAAAGATCGCATAAACAAAATGGGAAGTTGGTAAAGGTTAGGAAATAGCAGAAAGTTCGGCACAGTGCGAGGCCAAAATGATCCCGAGTGTTTCTGGCCGGTATAGACCAACTCTTGAATTTTTTCTTTTCAATAAAGATGTCCTCATTATTATTCCAAGCACTTTGCGCGTAGAATTGTCTCAAAAAATGCCTGGCCTTTATCTGACCCCAAAAGCTTAATGATTTCTTTGACTTTTTTATTCTCCATAAATACCACGTACTCAATGTTTCGGCATAAAAGCTCCATGACTTTTTCAAAACTTAGATTGGCCTCAGATGCATAAAGTGAAAAAAGAAGGGCCACTCGGTGGAGAGCATCATGGGCACTGGAGGCATGTAAAGTGGCCATGACTCCTTTATGTCCAGTGTTCATTGCCATGAGAAGTGGCACCACTTCATGAGAACGAATTTCGCCTAATATGATTCGATCCGGACTTAATCTTAATGAGTAGGTCAGATAAGACTTGAGTGAAGTTTCAACTGAGTCTCCGGCCAAAAAACGTGTGGTAAATTTATGATCTGCATGGATCTCAAAGGTATCCTCTAACACAATCACATGCTCATCATTTTGAAGATTACTTATAAGAGTGGTTAGGAGAGACGTTTTTCCTGAGCCGGTGGAACCAGCAATAAGGATATTGTTTTTATTTTTCACAAGATTTTGAAGAATGGTCGCATCTCCAAAAGATGAAAGAGCATGTGGCCGGCTTGAGATAGAACGAATAATAAGTTTTGAGATCCCCGAGGGAGAAGTCGATTTATGGACAAGGCTGAAGCGATACTTTTTGTCAAAAATTTCTCCATAAAAACTGACAAAGGGATGTTGTACATTCCAGTTTTGATGAAAATGTAGAGAAAAGATTTCCAGCCACAACTGCCAATCATCAACATCAAGATCAACATCGAAACTCACTTTTTTACCATCAAGATTCAAACGTTAGGAGTTTTGTGGCCCGTGAAGAAAATATTCATTGCCAGCTTCGTTTAACGTGGTTTTTAAGTGGGGCCAGAAGATAAGCTCTTCAAACTTTTTTTTAACTTTTATGAGAATCTCTTGGCCTAAGGGCCCAGGAAGTTCTTTTTCAAAATATTCCCATCTAGGAATGACACCTTTATTAAGAGAAGAGATGAGAAGAAGTCGGGCCTCTTTTAGGGCCTGGGCTTCCGTAAGAGCTTCCTGTATCTCAGAAAATAAATTTAGCATCATTCTGCCACCTCTAATACGACGTATCCATAAATCTGTTTATAAGTTTTTTGATCTGATTTTGATTCAAAAAGTTGCTTCAAAATGGGGATGTCAGTTAAAAAAGGAATGCCTTGACGATTTTTTGAAGTGGTTTGAAAACCGATCTGAAAAATTTTAATGGGCACTCCCACTTCTAAAAGAGCAGATGAGGTTTCCTTGCTGCCACTAATGGATTGTTCTACCGGTCGAGTAAATTCGGACTCGTAACTTAGAAGAAATTTTCCATAGGTTTCGGTAACTTTTGATTTGATTTTAAGTCCAGCAAAACGCCAGTCGATGGGAGCGATCACTGTAGAAGCTTGAGACGTTATGTTTTGATAGGGTATTTGAGATCCAATTTCTATAATCTGTTGAGCATTTAAATTTATAACGAGTTCAGGTTCGGCCAGTGAAGAGAGATCCATTTGAGTCTTAGTTAAAAACACAATGTTATCATCCACAAGTTTACTCATGCCAAAAGTAAAAATATCTTTTACAGTTGTTTGAAGTTTATCTAAACCTAAATGAATCTCTCTTCCATCCATACGTTCTAGCTGAATGAGTTTCATCTTTAATCGAAAGTTTTTATGGCGATGTTGAGAGTCTTGTTGAATAAAAGTGACGCGATAAAAATCGGCCATCTGTTTTAAAAGGGCCGGATTTTCACTGCCTTCATAAAAGCAGGTCAGATCTAACCAATCGGCCTGACAGGTAACTGAAGAAAAAGCATTTGCATAAAGTCGTTTATAAATTTGGCCTATGATATGGTTTCTAAGCCCAGGCGCAAGGCCTATTTTAAAAAAGACCTGCTGCTTAAATTGACCCTTAATTTTCTGGAGATAGAGGTAGTCTGAAAAATCGCTTAAAGTACCTGTGGCCGTCATGATGGGACCCTTGATATCGATAGTGAGATTCAGATTCTTGAGAGCATCTGCTAACTGGTAGGTGTTTAGGAATTTTTGTTTAGAAAGAATATAAATGCTGCGGGTTTCTTTGCCTTGTTTAGTCCAGACCACCAGATCGGTGAAACCCACTTTTTTACCTTTAATAAGGATTTTTCCTGTTTTAGGTAGGTATTTATAAGAAATGACTTCGGGATTCCCCACAGAGAACTTCTTAAAATGAGAAAAACTAAGCTCTTTTTGTTCACCCTTGGCCAGAATGATGTCCATAGGACCAGATTGTGCAAATGCTGCATCGGGTGAAAAGAGGAAGACTTTGACAAATAGGAAGTGTGTCGTTAGATTGAGGAGCTTAAAAAATGATAAATGATGATTTTTACTCAGGGAGATATTTATGGCCTCTAGAACAGCAATCACAGAAAACCGTCGTAAAGCCAAGAAGAGAGCTTCTGGAGCAAAAAGAAAAGCAGCTAACAGAAATAAAGGTACTACGCCTAAGTTTGCTGTACACGCGAAATAATTCATAATCGCTCCTTATGGGGCGTAAAAGATTTTTAAGGATTCGGAAACGAATCTTTTATCAACGGAGACCACTAAAAGGTCTCCGTTGTTTTTTAGACAAAGACTAAGCTTTTCAAGACGTTTTATTTCCTCACATCGAGCAGTTTCTTTTTTCTCAATTAAGTCTTCTGGAATTTTGTACTGACCCATAAAAATCTGTTTCACCATTTCCGCTCTTTCAGCACTGCTTTCATGAAAAATCTGGATTGGTGCTCCATAAACGCTGACACAGAATAAAAAGCTAATAACGTATTTCATGACTTTCTCCTTTAGATGAAGATGCAAACGAAAGTGTTTTGATAAAAGGCAATATTTGCCAAGAGACGTGTTCAAAAATTTGGGCCGCCTCTTCCTCTTTAACAAGAACTGTATAACGGCCAGTAGGATCAATAGGCTCCTGTCTTAAAATTGCAGAAAAAATTTTTTTGGAATTTCGGTTAACGAGCAGGATTTTTTTCTGAGCTTCATAAGGAGTGAGAAGTTCGCCATGAAGTTGAATTTCAACCCGGCCTGGAGGTAGTGTTAATGAGGTGATGGGTTTGGGATCGTTGGAGAAAAGAGCAAAAAAGAAAATGTTGGAAAAAATCAAGGCCATGCCAAGCTTTATCCACCAAATTTTAGTTTTGGTATTTTTTTTCAAGAACGTTCCAGCGGTTTTCGAAATCACGTAAGTGCTCCTTCGTTTTTATTTCGTAATGGCGGTTGAGCCAGAAAAGACTCGTTATGAGGAAACTGCCCAAAACTAAAGTTAAAAGAATGGGGAGAGTAACCTCTCCGCTTTCTCTGAGGTCTCGTAACTGATGATTGGATTCATGGCATCTAAATCGAGTGCCTTGTTTTTGAGATTTAATACAAAAGGTAGGGACACAAAAACATAACTCCATTCTTTATTCCTTAAAATAGTTTGTCCCGAGCGATCTCGGCGGAAAAAGGGAAATTCCAATTCAAAAGGAGTTATAAACATTCGTGGATCTATAGGGCACTGTTTTGTTTTAATCTCTGTAAGTGTTTTCAGATAAGAAATGTGTCGTATATTTTGTAAATTAAAGATCTGCTTTTTTGCCTTATCCACGTTAAAGGCCGCCGCTTGTAGGCCTGGAATAAAAAGCATGACAATACTAGCTTTAGTGATATTTGCGATGGCCCAATTGCTTCGTCCCATGAATTTGAGATACTGCTGAAGTTCTCCCTTGCTCTCTTTCATGCAAAGAAAAAGATGAGATCGTTTTTGAAGTTGATTAAATGAGTGGCGAAGTTCCAACGAACATAAAAGAAAAATTCCAGTAAGAATAACAATGCCTAAAACTGAAAAAAGGGTCACCTCACCTTTTTGATTCATAACTTGCCATTAAGGTTAAGTTTGAAGCTGTGTTTCTTCATGCCGGGTAGGCGCTGCCATGTCACTTGCTCGTGTTCGCGCAGGACGTAGAGGCGACAGCCAGGTTGAAAAGATCTCTCGAAAGGTTTAGTTTGAGTAAGAGTCGTCTTAACGTAGAGATTAAATGAAGCAAGCCATGCTTTTTGTCGGCAGACGGTGGTTTTATGTAAAACCACCGCCTCCAACATAATAAAAAGAAGTAAACACAGAGATAGTACCCACGCCAAGATATTCATTTTTAGCTTTTAATAGATTTAAGATCGATTTCGTTTGTGATCTGACTTTTCATATTATCAATTCGTTTTTTAACCACATCACCGAATTGTCGAACGGCAACTAAGCAACAAATGCCTACCAAACTGGATATAATGACGTATTCCATTATTCCTTGGCCTTTTTGGTTTCTCATGATTTTTTTCATCGATTGCCTCCTTTAAAATGGCTTTTGGGATGTAACCTAAAGATGAGTGATGTTGTGGAAAAAAAAACAATTCCTGAGTGAATTGTTCGGAAATGAAAAACCTTTGCGTGAAACGAGGTAAGCCCTTAAAATATTGGTATGGAAGAAAATAATAAGGTCATTGTTTTTGAGAAGAAAGAAATCATCCTCGTTTTGATTTTTATGCTTATTTTAATTGTAACGAGTTTTACTTTAGGCATCCGTTTAGGAAAAAAACTTTCTTTTAAAGAAGCTGGCATTTCAGATAAAGATCTTGCGACTGTTGAACTTAAATCCACTACGGAAGAAGATGTGGATCAAACGATGGTTGCTGATTCTAAGATGAGTGATGAAGAAAAATTAAATAAACTGATGGATGAATCTAAGAATCGTTTGTCTGATGAGCTTGAAAAATTTTCTTCTGAAGAAAAACCAGCGCAAGGTGGACCTATCGCTTCGGTTCCAGAAGCTCCAGTAAGCACGATGGCCGGAAAATTTACGATTCAACTCGGTTCATACAATACAGTAGAAGAGGCCAAGCAGTTTGCTGAAGGTTTTACTGTAAGAGGTTATAGTCCAATCATCAACGAAGTAAAAATTGATGGTAAGGGCAATTGGTATCGTGTGAGTTTAGGACTTTTTAAGTCTGTGGATGAGGCGAAGATTTACATTAAACAAGAACAGAGCCTCTTCTCAGGCCAAGATCATATCATTACCGAAATTCGTTAAACTTTTTCTTTAAATCGTTTTTTATTTCATCATTGAGAAAACTCTTTTCAAGCGCCCATTTATTCATCTGAATAAAGTGTGGCAGTTTTAATCCAAGAGTTTTTTCAGCAACATGGTACTCATTGAGAAGGGAGATATTCATGAGATGAGGATCATCAGAATTTAAGGAAACCTTGACTCCTTGATCATATAGATATTTTAAAGGATGTTTATCTAGAGACTTTACACAGTTGGTGAGCCAATTTGAAGTAGGACAAACTTCAAGCAAGACATCATTTTCTTTCACCAGTTTCATGACCTCAGGGTCTTTAGCTATTTGGATTCCATGGCCAATACGGGAAGGGTGAAAAGTCTCCAGAGTGCGACGAACGTGCTCCGCGGATGTATCTTCACCTGAGTGGATGGTAACGCCAAGACCTTGGGAATGAGCATTTTGAATGATTGTTTTATAGTCGGTGAAAGATTCTTCTGTCTCACTATCGGCCAGATCAATTCCAAGCAAACGATCGGCGTTTTTATGACGGGACTTTTTGTAACGAAGGATTTCATCAGTAGAAATGAGGTTCGTTTTAACATCTAGGCCTCTGGGCATGATGTGAATGAGGCCAACTTGCAAATCGTATTTGTTAAGGCCTTGGGTTACTCCATCAATGACACCTTCAATAATCTCATCAAAACCTAGTGTTTTATTCTTTTGAATGAAAGTGGGAGCAAAACGCAGTTCAATAAGTTTGATGCCCTCTCGGTGGGCATCTTCGATATTTTCAAAGGTCACACGTTTAATGGCCTCATAACTGGCCAACACTTTTTGCGTGGTCCAAAAACAATCTAGAACCTGCTGAAGGGAAGTGAGAGGCTTTTTAATGACAAGTTTTTTTCCTAATTCTGCATAAGAAGAAAAGCCTAAATCAATCTTGTGAGATTTTGCTAAGTCCAGAATAGTCTGGAAACGAATGCTCCCGTCAAGGTGGCGGTGAAGCTCGACTTTAGGTAGCTTAAGCCAATTCATAGGTGAAAAGTCTTTTTAATGCGTGAAAAGATGGCATCAATTTGTTTTCCATAGATGGATTCTAAGGAACCCATATGAAGATCTATGCTCTCCATTTGATAAGGTCTAAGTTTTGTTTTTAAAAGAGTTTCAAAGTTTTTTCGATCAGTTGCTTCAAAACTTGCAGATTGGATGATGGTGTATAATTCTTCTCTGCTTCCAGGGAAAATAGGTAGTAGCTTATGAAGGACATAACTTGAAGCGGTGGTAAATTCTTTGTTTACCTTCTCTGAAATTTTATCTTCGTTAAGATGTAGGTCTTTAATCATCTTCGTGGCCCTTCTTATAGCGTAAACAGAAAGTCCAAAACTATCAGGAAGCCAGATCCTTTCGGCCGAAGAGTGAGAGATGTCACGTTCATGCCAAAGAAGTGTATTTTCATGAGCGATGGATTCGTGGGATCTGATCACTCGAGCGAGACCAGAAATATTTTCACTGGCGATGGGATTTTTTTTATGAGGCATAGTGGATGAGCCCTTTTGGCCAGGTTTAAAACCTTCGATGACTTCACCCACGTCGGAGCGATGAAGATGCCTAATCTCAATCCCTAAACGTTCTAAAAGATTAGCAATGCCTGCTTGCACGGAAGCGAGCTTAACCAGATGGTCTCTGGGTATGATTTGAGTTGAGATTGGCTCCACCTGAAGTTTTAACTGAGTCATTACTTCTTCTTCAATCTCAGGAGTGAGTACAGTATAATTTCCAACGGCTCCAGACATCTGTCCACTTAACGTTTTTTCAAAATGCTCAAGATCTTCCAGGCGCCTGGACGCTTCCGCTACGAAAGAGAGGAATTTAAATCCGAAACTCATGGGTTCAGCAAACATGCCGTGAGACCGACCGAGCGTAAAGAGGTGTTTTGATCCTTCGGCCCTGGCCCAGAGGGCATCACGAAAATCTTTTAAGGCCGCGATCTCAATCTTAAGAGAATCTCTTAATTGAAGTGAAAGTGCGGTATCGATAATGTCTGATGAAGTACAACCAAAATGAAAAAAAATTCCGTGCTCTTGCACTTGTTCAGTGATGGATGAACAGAAGGCAATAACATCATGGTGAACGGTGGCCTCAATCTCATGAATCCGTTTAAGATTGATTTTAGTTTGAGAAAAGATTTCACTTACTTTGGGCACTATCTTTTTTGTTTCTAAGACCTGCAAGAGTGCAAGTTCAACCTTTAAATAATAAGCATACTTTGAGTCTTCTTCCCAGATGTGACTTATTTCGGGAACTTCATAACGTGGAATCATAATTTAAAAGAAAATACCGATTTCAAAGGCCGCAGATAACCAACCGAGAGCTAGAGAGCGGTCTCCCTTGCTTTCATTTCCGATTGAACTACGTGTGACTGAACCTAAGTTATAAGATATTTTCCCTCCATAAAAGAAAGAGGTGCTGGACCGGTAATGAAGTCCATAATTTGTTGAGAGTCCATAACCCCGATAATTTCTTTCAACTTTGTCATCCTTAACAGTTAAAGAATTTACAAAAACGTCAATGGACTCAAACATATCTTCCGTTTGGAAGAAGTCTAAAATTAGCTTAAAACGGTATCCAACGCCAAGACCCATCCCAAGAATATTATTCTTAGAGTTGCCATCTCGGCGGAATCTTGAGTCAGCGTTGGCATTATCTCCTGCATTTAACGTGTGATTCTGTGAAATGGCGTTAAAGCGCGTATTGTGTTGAAAGGCCTGAGCACCCCACCAGATACGATTATAATTTTGTGTACGGCGCATGTAGTTGAGCTCAAAACCTTGAAGTTCTGTGAGGTGTTCGTAATCACCAGAAGTATGGAAGGCCCCTGAAAACCGATTATAATCTGTTCCTGTAAATTGGCGCTGATCCTTAATGCCAAGGTCAGTGTTAAGGTTATAGATCATGCTTTCGTGACGAAGATGTTTTTCTGGTTTTGTAATGAGCACTTCTTCTGAGCTAGGATCAAGATCCTCTAATTTTAGAGTCAGAGGATCTTGCGCAAAAGAAAAAAGAGGTAAAAATAATAAAAGGCATAAAAATTTCATATACTACCTTGTGGCCAGTGACTCGAAGTTTTCACCAGGAAAATCTTCAAGACCCATAAAATCAGAAAGTTCAAGTTTTTTAAGGAGGTGATCGTATTTTACATTTTCAGTATTAATGTGAGAGACCACTAAGTTGTCGATGGCAAGCTTCATATCAGTATAAGAAGCTCTGCCTCCAATATAATTGTCTAAAACAGAGTCGTAGTTACTCTGAGCATTTTTATGTTGGTATTGAGCAATATCAACTTTCTGTTCAAGGAAACGGAGCGTGCGGTAGATGGTTCTTACTTTAACATCAAGCTCTCGGCGAGTGTTATAAAAGGCAATCTCCGTGATTCTTTTGTTTAAAAAGGAACGTTGATTATCACGTGAGTTGAAAAAACCACCTTCCCCTAAAAGAGTCCATCGCATGTCAATAGCGGCCACTAATTCGACGTTACGATTACCGGCCGTGGTTTCAAAGTTCCATGAAGTTCCTTCAGGATCAAAACCTGTGCGATAGGTGCCCATGTTAAAAGTAAATTTCGGCAAAGGTAAATTATCTTTAAGAGTCTTGTCATATGAACGGGTGGCATTATCATAAGCGAGTTTTGCGTTTCTATAATCAATACTTTGCTCTTGCGCAAATTTTAAAGCTTCATTCATAGAAGTATTAAGAGTGACATATTTTAACTGTTCAGTGGATCGATACTGTCCTCGATAATCGTCACCCATAAAGTTGGCTAGACGTTCCTCTTCAATCCCCACATCAAAAAGTGATTGTTGGTACTCAGTCTGGGAACGTAAGTATTCTGAACGAGTTTGATAATACTCTTGAGTGCGGATTTTTCTTAGTTGCAGTTTTTCTTTTGCTAAACGATGGATGAAAGAAGTTTGCCTTAACTGTTCACGCTTAATGCGTAAGATTTCTTTAAAACGAATCACGTTGAAATATTGAGTGATCAAAGAAAATTTAAGCCGCCGTCTGGCCTCAGTTAAAGCTACTGTGGCCCGGTTTAAAGTTTGTTTCTCATTCATGTACTCTAGATAATCTCTTCCCCAGTTAAAAAGAGTATATTCATCAATGACTAGACCTAAACTTCCTGTCGGTGCTTGTTGGGCCCCCATTCCTTGGGTGTTTTGATTTGAAGATTTAAAACGATCAATGCGGTGATTTGAAGATTGGAGTTCCAATGAAACTGTAGGTAACCAAAACTTTTGTAAGAGATCTGTTCTCAAAAGATCAATTTGTTCTTTCTGCTGAGTACGGATGCGCTCGAGTGGATTTCTTCTGAAGCCTTCTTCTAAAACTGATTTAAGATCAATGACTCGAGCTTCGTTTTGTGGGTTTTTTTCCTCTAAAACCTCATTGTCACGACGTTTGGAGTTCCAACGGCTACGAGTGGGTGCGACACCAGTTTCTTGATCAGAAACGGGGTCACTACTAATGACCGTCTCTAAAACAGAAAGATCTTCATCCTGAGCAAAGGTCAATAAAGAAGACAAGAGTAAAAGTATGAGCATTGCTCATCTCCCAAATTTAAAAATGTTTGTGCCTGAAAAGTGTAACATTAAGAAATTAGAGAAGTAAAACCCTTGTCTTGATCTTAGAGTGAGAGACCAGGACAACCAGAACGAACAATATTTTCTTCCATGCTTAGAATTTGCAGATTCGTGAGATGGAGTTCATTTTTTACTTTGATTTGATTTGCACTCAGACGCGCATGTAAAGTGGATTTAGCTGAGGGACTTTTTTTGATGAGATCTTGATTACGTTGAAGAAGTGCATTCAAACGTTGTTGAACTTTTATTTTATTGGAACGTTCTTTAAAAAGCTCTTTACAACGAAGGCTTTGGTTAGGACGAGTGATGGCATCTTGCATTAGGGGATCGTCTTGGGTTAGCCCAAAGGATGAAAGTGCCAAAAGTATGACAGTCAGGTAAGATTTCATAAAAAAAGTTTATCATAGACTCATATTAACGCAAGAATGAATCTCTCTAGGTATGTTGTCGTTAAGAACTTCGTGTCGTAAGATAAGGGGTCAATTTTTTTTACATTAGGTCTTAGATTATGTCGTCCGTTGTGATTCTCATTCCGGCCCGTTTTGGTTCATCCAGATTCCCTGGTAAACCTCTTGTGAACATTGCTGGTAAGAGTATGATTGAGCGTGTTTATACCAATTGTGCGGACTCCGGTTTTGAAAGTGCTGTTGTCACTGATAACGAGAAGATCGAAAAAGCAGTAAAAGCCTTTGGTGGAAAAGTGCTACGAGTTGATGATGATGTTCCTTCAGGTTCCGAACGGATTGCTTTGGCCTATGAACGTTATTTTAATCAAAAAAATACAGAATTAGTTATTAACGTGCAAGGGGATGAGCCGTTACTTAAAGGTCATGTCCTTAAAGAGTTGGCCGAGTTTCATTTGCGTTCTGATTTTGATATCACCACCCTTTTACGTAAAAGAGACTCCAGCGAAATGGATTTTAAAAATCCAAATGTTGTGAAGGCCGTGTGGAGTCCTGTATCAAATCAGTGTCTGTATTTCTCTCGTCAATCTCTGCCTTTTGATCGTGATGGAGGAAAAGATTTTTCTTGGTATCAGCATATTGGTGTTTATGGGTATCGTACAAAAGCTCTTTCCACTTTTGTAAAATTACCAATGGCAGGACTAGAGGATCTTGAAAAGCTGGAGCAGCTTAGGGCCCTTGAAAATCGAATGACTATTGGGGCGATATTAACAACACAGAAATTAATGGGCGTAGATGTTCCAGAAGATATCAATAAAGTTGAAGGAGTCTTACGTGAATAAAAAGCACGCTAAAAAATATATTTTTATCACGGGTGGGGTGACAAGCTCACTAGGGAAAGGATTGGCGGCAGCAAGTATCGGATGTTTACTTGAGCACCGTGGGATTAAGATCAACATGCTTAAGATGGATCCATACATTAACGTTGACCCAGGGACGATGAGTCCTACTCAACATGGGGAAGTTTTTGTTACAGATGATGGGGCCGAAACAGATTTGGATTTGGGTCATTATGAAAGATTCACCTCCCTGACTCTTTCTAAAGATAATAATTTTACTTCGGGACGTGTTTATCTTCAGGTCATAGAAAATGAGAGAGAAGGTAAATATTTAGGTAAGACAGTTCAAGTTGTTCCCCATATAACTGATGAGATTAAGCGTCGTATTCATATAGCTTCAGAAAAATGTGATCTCTTGATTGGGGAGATTGGAGGAACGGTTGGAGATATTGAATCTTTGCCATTTATGGAGGCCATCCGTCAATTTGCTCTGGATGTTGGAACTGAGAATGTTATTTTTATTCATCTGGTTTTAGTTCCTTATGTGGCCGCTGCGGGAGAGTTAAAATCTAAACCTGCTCAGCACTCAGTAAAAGAATTAAGATCCATCGGCCTTTTTCCACAAATGATTATTTGTCGTGCAGATAGAGAAGTGGATGCATCCATCATTGATAAGATTTCACTTTTTTGTAATGTTCCTAAACAGAACGTTTTTCAATCGATTGATTTGGATCTGATTTATAAAGTGCCACTTTCATTTCACCAACAAGGTCTTGATCGCAGGATCACAGAACTTCTTGGCATGTGGGCCACAGAGCCAAATATGGATGAAATTAATAAAGTCATTTTTAATGCCGAAAACCCCCTTAAAGTTGTCAATATTGGTGTCGTAGGTAAATATACTGAACTTATTGAATCATATAAGTCATTGGATGAAGCCTTAAGGCATGCGGCCATTGAAAACCAAGTGAAATTAAATCTTACTTATATCGATGCCGAAGATTTAGAAAAAGGTGTGAAGACCGATCTTCTGGACAATGTGGATGGCATTCTTGTTCCTGGAGGATTTGGTTCTCGTGGGACAGAAGGTAAGATCAAGGCCATTGAATTCGCTCGTGAAAATAAAAAACCTTTTTTTGGGATTTGTTTGGGTCTACAGTTGGCCATCATTGAATATGCACGTCATGTTGCAGGTATAAAAAATGCCACATCAATGGAGTTTGCCGATAAAGGAGACTTCGTGGTTCATTACATGCATGGGCAGAGTAAAGATGGTGCTAAAGGTGCCAGTATGAGATTGGGCGCTTATGATTGCACTCTTACAAAGGGATCACTTGCGCATAAAATTTATGGTGATGTGAAGATTACAGAACGTCATCGTCATCGTCTTGAAGTTAATAATGAATATGTGACTAAGTTATCTGAAAAGGGACTGATTTTTTCCGGTAATAATTCGGAACTTAATTTAGTTGAAGTGATTGAGCTTAAAGATCATCCTTTTTTTATCGCTTGCCAGTATCATCCGGAATTTAAATCGAGTCCATTTAAACCACATCCGCTTTTTGCATCTTTTGTGAAGAACTGCGGCCAACTATAAAGAGGTAATTATGAAAAAAATGGATTTTTATATCGGACCTTGTGTCATTGAAAGTGCAGATTTGGCCAAACAGATCGCAGAACGTCTTCTTAAAGATCTTGAGCCGTTTAAAAATGAAATAACTCTTCATTTTAAAGGCAGCTATGATAAGGCCAATCGTTCGTCGTTTAACTCTTATCGTGGTCCAGGGCTTGACGAGGGTGTTAAGATTTTAGACATGGTCAATAAGCAATACGGTCTTCCGACACTTACAGATTTTCATACTCCCGAGCAGGCCGAATTGGTGGCCAAATACGTAAACGTGCTTCAGGTTCCGGCCTTCCTTTGCCGTCAGACGGATATGATTTTTGCAGGAGCTGAAGCTTGTAAAAAGTATAATCGTGAACTTAAAGTGAAGAAGGGTCAGTTTTTATCTCCTGAAGAAACAAAAAACATTGTTGATAAAGCTTCTCATTTTCTTCCGAAAGATAAGATTCTTCTCACTGAGCGTGGATCATCTTTTGGGTATAACAATCTTGTTGTTGACATGGCCTCATTCCAAATCATGAAGTCATTTGGCGTAAGAGCAATACACGATGCAACTCACTGTGTTCAACGTCCAGGTGGTCTTGGAACTTCTACTGGTGGAAAAAGAGAACAGATCCTTGTTCTCGCAAAAGCAGCTGTTGCTGCTGGTGCCGATGGGATTTTTATGGAATGTCACCCGAATCCAGACAAGGCCTTGTCTGACTCAGCCACGGCCCTTCCCCTTGATCAAGTGAAAACGATCGTAGAGAAACTCCTAAAGATCAGACGTGCGGTGGAAGAATGAGCTTAAGAGAAGCATCTAGGATTTTTGAGAATAAACTACGTAAGATCAAAGTTGTTGCCTTTGATCTTGATGGTATTCTAACTGATGCCAAAGTTTGGTGGGCCAGTGAGGAAGTGGGCTTTAACCGTTCATTCTGCATTTATGATGGTTATGGCATGAAGCTGTTGATGAAGGCGGGGATCAAAGTCGGCGTCATCACAGGTGGAAATAGTGTTTCAGTCAATAAAAGAGTCGATCAACTTGGACTAGATTTTTGTTACGCTGGAAATGAAGACAAACGTGAAGCGTTCACAAGTTTATTAGAAAAATATTCTGTAACGGCCGATCAAGTCCTTTACATGGGGGATGAGCTTTTTGATATTCCGTTACTTAAAAAATCAGGGTTTTCTGCCACTGTTCCTAATACGAGTGATGAAGTAAAAGAAATCGTAGATTATGTGACAGTAAGAAAAAGCGGAGAAGGTTGTGCGAGAGAAGTGATAGATCTTCTTCGTTATGCCCAAAATATCGGGCCTGATCTTGGAGCTTTTTAATGCTTGGTAAATTACTTTATAAAACCTCCATGCTAAATATCTTTAGACTTTTTATATTGGCGGTAACAGTCTTTTTCTTAAATAATTTTTATCTTGAGACTTTTACGTATGAGAAGTTTCAGTTGGCAAGACGATTTAAAATCTTGGATGTCATTGATTATCATATGAAGTACCCAGCTGAGTTTTTAACTTTTTTTATCTTGATTATTGTTCCCGCCATCTATTATGGATTTATCCGTGGCGTAAGGTTTTATGAAAAAGGGTTTGTGTTTAACCGAGGCATCCCTTTTTTAAACCGTGCTGTTCTATATTCGGAGGTCACAACGTATAAACTTCTGCATCCTGAACTTGCGATTTCGATTCATGTAGGTAATGGGGATATTTATCTCATTGCTGACAATGCAGTAGAAAGAGTCATTGCTATTTTGGATCAACAAAATATCCGAGGAGACCTGGCCCAGGACGGCTTTGTACGAGTGATATCAAATTACAAAAAGTTTTTTTTCGTCATCATTTGTTTTACCATTTTTTTATTTGTGATTAAAAAACTGGGTCTATTCAACTAACTTCTAGTGTTCCAGATTTTCGCTCATTTCAATCTGAGGACCTAGGAGATCTATTACTGGTGAAAATGGGGAATTAAATTTGAAGAGTTTTGGCCTTAGATAGTCGATTCCAGATCCCCATCCATTCTTCAGTATTATGATGGGTTTGTTTAGAGACTAAAATAAGATCATGCCCTTTTTCATCAAATTCCCGGAGTTTTTGATAAAGCTCACGGCTGGCCATGTTGGCCTCTTGAGGTAGTATCCATTTGATAACAGAAAAAAATTGATGTTGTAAAAGATCTTCGATTTTTTTCCTATCTGTTTCCCATTGAAAAGTCGTTGGAACGATAACTAATGGAATCTTAGGCATGTAATGATGTTTAAGCTGTCCAGGTGCCACAGGGCTCTCGGCATATTGAACCTGTGCCTTTATTCCTTTAAGTTTTAGAATATTTAGAAGATCATTGGCCGTATAAAATCCTGGTCGATAGATTTCCACTAAAAATTCTTCACCGATTATTTTAACTCCGGCCACAGTGGATTCAATGCCTACTTCACTCGGGCCACCTTCCAAAATAGCAACCTGACCTTTAAATTCATCATCAACGTGTTTTGAGTTTGTCGGAGACGTTTTACCGAATTTATTGGCACTTGGGGCAGCAATGCCACCATCGATCTGTGAAAGAAGTTTAAGGGTGAGTTCGTGACGTGGACAACGTAATCCCACTGAGTCTAGACCAGCAGTGATAAGGGGGTGGACGAGATCATTTTTTTTAGCAATTAATGTTAAAGGGCCAGGCCAGCAGGCCTGTGCCAAAGCCTCATGTACGTGTGTCCATTCTGAAACAAGCTTTTTAGCACTTTGAATTGAGTCAATATGAACAATTAGTGGGTCAAAGAAGGGGCGTTCTTTAGTTGAAAAAATATTTTTTAGACCAACTTCAGAATGAATCCATCCACCTAAACCATAAACGGTCTCAGTTGGGATGGCGACAACTCCACCATCTTTTAAAAGTTTAATTGTTTGGTCAATATTTACAAGCTTCAAATTTACTCTCTTACAATGCTCGCAGGCACTCTTGAGCCTGTGGTTCTTTTAAAATTATCAATAACCCCCAGACCCCGGAATTGTCCAGAAGAAAAGGTCGTGAGAAATGATGTTCCCAGATTGGTCGTAGACTGAATCCGACCGTTGATAAAGGTATTCTCTACCCCAAAGAGTGCCACGAGCTCTCCGATATTACTTGTTGTTTTGTAATAGGCCAACACGAAAGTTTTAAACTTTTTAATGGAAGGTTTCATGGAGTTCTGCTGATAGTCGGTTTTAAAAGTTAAAAATTTATTCCCCAAAGACTTTACACAGGCCTCGCTTCCTATTTGAAGACGGGACATGAAAGCATTACGCTGATCTTCTTTTATCCATTCGATGACTCGCCATGATTTACAGGCCCTTGCTAATTCACCAAAGATTTCATTTGTTGAACGTTGGGCAAAGTAGTCAAAACCAGATTTCTCAATACGAATATTTGATTCAATCATTAATGGCCCACGTAATTCTTCTTTTTTAACCAGATCGATGTAATTTTTTGTCAATGTCGTATATCGGTCAATGAAATTCATGACATCATTTTTATAATGCCAATCAATAAGTCGATGAGTTTTTGCCGCTTCATAACTTTGAGAAATCACAAAAGAGAATTGTTCAGATCCATCAAGTCGAATGACTTTTGGGTCCGTGGCCTGTGGATGAGAAGCCTCATATTCCATCGTTACCTGACGGGTAAAAACAGCAGCATTATTAACCCCGAAAGGAATTTTAAAGATTTTATAAATAGCAGCAGAAAAAATACGGCCCAATAAATTTTGAACTAAAACCACAGATTGAGAGTAGTTTTTATAAAAAGTTTTAACTACTTGGTCTTTAATTACTTTTATTTGTTCCGTTTTTGTTTTTTTGAGTGCGCCTAAAAGAAGAATGTTTCCTCTGGCCTCAACACTTGAAGAACTTGATTCATCTAGTCTCACTACAAATGGTTCAAGATGTTTGATATGACCGACACCATGAAGAACACCCACTAACTCTAAACTTGATTGAAGATCGGCCTTTGCATTTTCCCACTGGGGGTAAGTCAGGCCAAGGGTGTATTCACGAGCGCGTCCGTATTCATAATTGAGATCTGCATTTAATAGGGTGAGCTTGATGAGTTTAAAAAAATCAAGCTGAATAGACATGTTTACAGCAACGTTTAAATGACCTTTGTTATTAATGCCAATTCGAAAACGTTCAGCATTTGTTTCGGATATTGCATTGTTTTGCACGGACACGGCATTCTGAAAAGCTGCTTCGGCCAAAACGCCACCAGAAAAAGAAAAACCATATACTGGAGGGCTTGTGATCATGCCGCCAACTTTGGCCGTCCATTGATCTTCTCTTTTCATGATCTCATCGGCACTCATTCTTTCAATGCCAAAACGGTTAAATCTTAAAAATGGTAAAAAAAGCTTACTAAAATCTGCACTGAGACCGTTTTGATAAGAATCGGCATAGTGATAATAAGTATAAACACGTTTAAAAGTAATCCCTGCAAAAGCTCCGATTTCGGCCTGATCCATAAGAAGCAGACCTGTCTCTGCAAGTTTTTCTAAAAAACTTACGGCCTCAATTTCGATTGTAAACGTATCTTGAATCAGCCAATTTGCGCCAAAAAGATTCGGGGTGACTTGCCGATCGGCCCACACGTTGGCAACACCCAGAGGTTTTTGCCAACTGAAACCAGAAAAGTTTTCCGTTCCTAAATTAAAACTATTATTAATCAATTGAAGAGCGTGAACTTCTCGAGCACCAATTTCTTGGTGAGCAGATTCTAAATGTTCCCGGATTCTTTCATATAGAGGTGATTCTTCCCCATCTACAGGAAAAGGAGTGGTGAAACCTTTTGTCACAAATTGATGAGTTGGGGGGCCGCCAAGAAGTACGTTATTGACTTTATTTTCAAATTCATTATCCACTGTACCCGAAGTGTTGGACCTCATCGTTTTAGCACTCATACTTTTCATTTTAGGGCGGGTGATATAATGTTCAAACTGTGGGTTTAATTTGATGTGAGTGAATTCTGTAGCAAAGGCCGTTAGGGGACATAAAAGGAGTAGCATCCATACATTGCTCATAAAGACCTCTTGGGCATTCAATTGCCTCTTAAGTCTTCTGGATCGGCACTGCTCATTGAAATAGTTAATGAACCTATGGAAACTAACTCTCTGATATCAGTACGTTCAAATTGAAATTCAAGCAGTTGAGACTATCATATTTTTAAAAAAAGAAGAATTTTATGAATGAAAATCCAAATTTCAAAGACATGTTAGATCAAAGTTACCAATGGCCGGACTTTTATGAGTTTAAATTCATCATTAAGACCGAAGATAAACAGCAGGTTCTTGATCAGCTCGCTACCTTCGGGGGCTGTATGATTACTGAAACCCTGTCTAAAGAAGGCAAGTACACTTCAATTAATGCTCGAAAATTGATTAAAAATACCGATGAGATTATCGATGTTTATATGTCGATGAAAGATATTAAAGGCGTCATAAGTCTTTAAGATGGGAGAACGCATGAATTATAAAACGGCCTTGGTCTTGGCCGGGGGTGCTTTTGGAACATCCATTGGTTTTGTGTTGGCCCAAAACTTTAAAAAAGTGATTATCAAAGTTCGTTCTCAAGAAATCTGTGATGAAATTAATGGTGGCGAAAATACGAGTTACCTTCCAGGACAAAAACTTCCAGCAACTCTTAAAGCGGCCATGACTTGGGAAGAAGTCAAAGCTTTGCAAGAAGGTGAGATTGAACTTATCGTTTCAGGCCTTCCCATGTCGGCCATCGAAAATTTTTGTTTAACCCATTATGAAGTTTTGAAAAAATATCTTGATCAAGGCATACCCTTGGTTAGTCTTGCTAAAGGCATTGATCATCAAACGCTTAAACTTCCGGACGAACTTTTTAAAACTCATTTTGAAACTTATCGCTCCCAACTCATGTATTTGTCTGGCCCATCTTTTGCTAAAGAGATTTTGGATAAACAGATTACATTAGTCTCACTGGCAGGAGAAGATAAAGATCAATTGATTCTTGCTTGTGATATGCTCGCCACTCCATTTTTTAAGGCCATGCCAACAACTGATGTCAAAGGAGTTCTTTTAGGAGGATCTCTTAAAAACGTGATCGCTATTGCGGGTGGGATCATGGAGGGACTTGGTTATAACCATAATACTCGTGCTGCCCTTATCACCAGAGGGATTGTGGAGATGTTGCGTTTTGGTACTGCTTTTGATGCAAAACCTGAAACATTTTATGGCCCCTCAGGAATGGGAGATCTCATTCTTACTACGACAGGTGAACTTTCTAGAAATAAATCTTTTGGAATTGAAATCGCCAAAGGTCGAAGCGCTGAAGAAATCATAATGTCCACGAAGTCAGTAGTAGAAGGCTATAAAACGACTAAGGCCGCTTTTCTTTTAGCGCAAAAAATGGGAATCAGGGCACGGATCTTTTCTGGGCTTTATGAAGTTCTATATAATGGCAGGGATCCTAAAAAAGTCATAGGCTCACTAATGAAAACACCTGCAAAGTTTGAAGGTGAAGACGAAGAAGAAGAGTTGTAACCCGGACACCCATCATTAAGAGTTACAAATCAACGAAGATTTTCTTCGATTTTAGTAAGAGTAATCGTTTCTCCCAATTCAATAATTTGTCCATCAGGCTTCTGCACAAAATAAGCAGGCACGCCCACAGCGTTGTGAGAGTTTAAAAAATGAGTGATGTTATCATCTCTTTTTGTCCAATCTGCGCGCATGAGAGTGAGATTGTACTTCGTTTTTAATCTTTCAAACCCTTGAGTCTCAAGGACTAATTTTTTATTCACCTTACACGTAAGACACCATTCGGCAGTGAAATCGATAAAAACTAATTTGCCTTTCTGTTCAAGCATCTGGGCCTCGCTCCAAGGCATCCAAGCTGAATCAACTTTAGCAACGAGGGTTTCAGGTCTTGATGAGATATTTTGAACTGCAAGAACCGTCATACTAAAAGGAAGAGCAAAAAAGAGAAATTGCCAGATCTTTTTTTGTGAAACTTTTTGGGCGTAAAAAAAAGCAAAAAACCATAAAACAAATAAAAGATTGAGGCGCCAGCTGACTTTATCAAAATCCACGAGACTTACGAAAACATCATAGAGCCATACAACTGTGGCAACCAAAGAGAGACCCAGAAAGTATTTAAGTTTTTCCATCCAAGCACCAGGCCTTGGGAAGAGGATTAAACTTTTTGGAAAGATGGCCGTAAGAAGAAAAGGGAAGGCCAAACCTAAACCAATAAAAAAGAAGATGATGAAAATCATGGCGTAGTTTGTGGTAAAAGCAAAAGTCAGGGCCGTTCCCAAAAAAGGAGCAGAGCAGGGTGTAGAGAGAATCGTGGTGAGTACTCCCGAGAAAAAATCTCCTGATAGATTATCTTTAAGTTCTGCACTTCCAAACTTAGTACCTCCAGGAGTGGAGAATTCAAAAAGGCCAAACAGATTAAGACTTAGGATAAAAAGAATCAACATCATGACTAAAATAAAGGTCGGAGACTGAAGTTGAAATCCCCATCCCACATTCTCTCCAGTCATCTTAAGACCCGCGATGACTGAGGCAAGGACCATAAAAGTTGATAAGACTCCGGCCGTATAACTTAGATTATGAGCAAGAAGTTTTTTTTGCGGATAATTTTTATGTTTGATCAAACCAAAAAGTTTAAGAGAAATGACCGGTAATACACATGGCATAAGGTTTAAAATTAACCCACCTAAAAAAGCAAAAAGTAAGTATTCATAAAAAAAAACAGTCACTTTGTTAGGATCCACAACTTTTTCATGACGACTATAGGGTGTGAGATCTTTATAAAATGTATCAAGTGCTGTACTGCCCAAAGAAAAATCTTTAACCGATAAACTTAAAACTTCAACTTCACCAGAGATAGGCGAGTTAAAAAGAAATTTTAAGTCATAAGGTCTTGAAAAACTTCCTGAGGACGGTAATGGAATGACTGGTTCCTGGTATTCGCCATCCCATTCAATTTCAGTTTTTCCAAAAAGCGTGTCATCTTTAACAAAAAGGCTTTCACGTTTATACCCAAAAGGCGCCTGTGGAAAAGGAGTAAGAAATAAAAGATGGTGAGGAAGTTTTGTGTTTTTAAGACCTTTAAGGGAATAATGGAGAGTCAGAAGGTTCTGATCTTTAGTGCGAGTTAAATAAAACTCAAATCCTGAGGGCGTAGAGATCTTTTTCGGTAATTGTATAAAAGCTTTTCTAAGATCACTTTCTGAAAAAGCACTTGCAACACGACTTGAGACAAACGTTTCATTGGCCTTGAGTTTAAGTTTGGCCTCTCCCGGAATACAGATATCTTTACAAATTAAAATCACAATATGGGCATTCAAATCACCAGGCATTTCATCAAAAAAGAAATGCTGAACTCCCGAATAACCAATTGTGAGAATATCTCCCGCTTCCATATGACTTTCTGGAATCGGCCATTCGTGTGGAGTAAGTGGGGTAGAAAATTTAAAAGTTGAAGGAAGGCCCGAGTCCCCAGGATTTTTCCAGTAAGTGTGCCAACCTTTTTCGTGGTCGATGGTGGCAACAATTTTTTTATCAAAACGTTGCAGGGAAACAGTGGCATGTTCTTCCATGCTCCATGCAGGCAGGGTGGCCAAAAGGAGAAGAATGAGTGCTTTTAACATATTGATCCTTTGTACCTAGAAATTATAAGTCCGCTAAATGCATCAGTCACCCTTGACGAGGCCAAAAAGCTCACTATATTTGACCCTATGAAACGTATGTATGTAACACTCTTAATTATTTTTCTAGTATTCCTCTGGGCCGCAGTTGGATTAGGGCAAAAAATCATAACCACTGAGCAGGTTCCTCAAGGTTTTGACCGTGCCAAAAGGCGGATGGAGCTCAGAGAAGAGATGCATAAGCGTATGCGCGACAAAATCCTTCATGGAATTGGGCCAGATCAAGATCTTTTCCAAGATATGGGGCAAATGTTTGAAGACAGTATGGGGGATATTGGGGAAACACAACATTTTGAGATGAATTGGGTGGAGAGTCCTGAGGGAAGGACGCTCACCGTGATTCCCAAGGATAAAAAACAGCAACTGGACATTGATGTACGTCAGGGGGCCGTGACGATTAAAGGAAAAGTGGAAAAGAAGCTCACTAATGGGACTTCAGTTTCAAATTTTTCCAATATGGTTTCCATTCCGGAAGACTGTGATGAGACAAAAGTAAAAATGGATCAAAAAGAGGGAAGGATTTTAATCACCTTTCCATTTAAAGAGATTAAAAAAGTTATTATACCAAAAATACCCGACAGAAGGCCTCTATCTCCCTCTGGTGAGGATGTAGCTATCTGAAATTACAATACCGGCCAACAACGGCAATATTTTCCTAATAGTTTTGCCGATAAGACCGAAGAGAATGGTGAATGTCAAAACCCCAATCTTTGGAGAGCTTTATGGCAAAGACGATGGCACTTTTTTTTGTTTTAGGATTAATGGTCAGCTGTGCTTCACATCACAATGAGAGAAGTATTTCTTCAGTCGATGAAAAAGAAGCGGGATACCGATATTACGAGCCGAGTGCAAGAGGCGATAGATAAATCTACGGTCTTTTCTGCCAATCTGGAATGTCTGAGACCTCTTCTAGAACACGCTTATAAGAATCTAATCGAGAGAGGATGAGTTCATCCTCTCTTTTTGTTTTATCCAGTTTTTGAAAAAAACAACCTTTACTATTGGATTCATGATTACAATTACTACTGAATTGGCATTTAGTGGCAAACTCCTGGATGTCTGAGAAGCCTTGTAGGAGTTCTTCTTGTGTAAGGTCACTTAGTGACATGGACCTGATCCCTGGAGAGTCAATAAGGGTGAAATCATCAGCATCCACGAGCTCTGCCCAGGTTGTGGTATGGGCACCTTTTCCAACTTTACCTAACTCACCACTCAATAATTTTATTTTACCCTTAGTGAGCTCGGTAATGAGACGACTTTTACCAACGCCGGAATGGCCGACGAGGATTGCTGTTTTATTTTTAAGTTTGGCCGAGAGCTCAGCAAATCCTTGAGTTAAAAATTGAGGTTTATAATCTGGAGTTTCAGAAGAGATTTCAAAACATTCTACATCAAGCCACTTTAAACGATCGGACTCAAAATCAAGATCGAAGTTTTCTTTTTCGTAAAGATCCATCTTATTAAAGACAACATATGAAGGCACATCCCAATAATCTGAGCGGGCGAGGTAGCGATCAACGAGACCTCGTTTGTAAGCAGGTTTCCCCGCACTTACAACAACCAACATCACATCCACGTTACTGGCTATGACTTTCTTTTTATTCTCACGAGGAATATTTCTAAAAATAGAATTTTTTCGATCCACAACTTCTTGAATAAGCCATTCTTGTCCTTCTTGAGCAGGAGCAGAGAGCATGACCCAATCACCCACGACCATGTGATCTTCTTTGAGCATGGAGGCAAAAGCTGTGGCCGTTACAATTTCTTTATTGTCCTCACGCTGGCAGTCAAAATGTCTTTTTGAGGAACGAAAAATACGTGCTTTAATGGTCATATTCGTTAACCTAACATAAAACCTTTCATCCTACGATTGACAAGATTCAGTGGGGTCGTTAAAGTTGTGCCCTAAATGCGTCTTGAGTTAAACACCTTGGAATCATGGAGTTTTTACTTTTTGATGTTGTAAGCGCACCGGTAGCTCAGTTGGATAGAGCAACCGATTTCTAATCGGTAGGTCACAGGTTCGACTCCTGTCCAGTGCGCCATTTCTTTTTAAAATACGTCATCTTTAACTTCTCTATCTCGTCTGACCGTCGGTAACGTACCAATCGCATAGGATTTAAAATATCTATGTCGTAAAAAGATCAAGAACTTAATCTTATTGAAAATAATCTTAAATTGACTCCTGAAGAGCGTATTATCAAGCATCAGAAAGCACTGAATCTTTTAAAGACATTAAGGGGAGTAAGAGAAGATGGAGAAAGATCTCAATTATCTACTGAAAGCTCTTCATCCACTTCATCGTATGAATCTTGAGGCCAAGGTCTCTTTTGAAGATCGGCCTTCTAGTGAAGAAAAAGTTCAAAATATTTATCTTCAAACAGATGCGGGTGTACTTGATGTATTATCATCTGTTACTGGAGTGGGTGATTTTGAAGAATTAAAAAAGAATGCTATTTCAATTCCTTTTTTTGGTCAGAAATGCTTAGTCATTTCTCTTGATGATTTAATTAAGTCTAAATCTGCGATGCCAAGGCCTAAAGATAAAACCCAAATCCGTCATTAAGCTCACTCAAACCATTCTCGTGACGTTTCAGTCACAAAAAAATCCCAATCCCATTCTGCTCTGAGATTAGTTATGTCGTTTCATCAAAAAAATCCTCCTTGTCGCCCCAA
>Ga0247843_1000556_pt1 | contig 87781 bp, 87 predicted proteins | sample LaCruzMarch2017__FD_192420 | JGI IMG/M metagenome (GOLD analysis project Ga0247843, IMG submission 192420) | Freshwater microbial communities from meromictic Lake La Cruz, Castile-La Mancha, Spain - LaCruzMarch2017_8m | ecosystem: Environmental > Aquatic > Freshwater > Lake | place: Spain... | reverse complement strand
TGTCATGAGTGTTAGTTTATTGTCTTTGTTTCAAGATCATCAACCTATTTTAACACCTCCGAATACCTTGCTTAGCAAAGAGGTGTTAATTTTGTATTACAAAGACGGTTGTGTTTACGCCAGTGAGGTGATTGGATTGCTACGATTATGGATTGAACCCCATCCTCATTTTGAATTAAGGACGGTCCAGTCCACCCCGCGTTTTCCTTCGCCAACCTTGCGGATACCGCTTGAAGATTTTTATATCAACTATATTGGGGTTAAAGCGATAAAAGAAGCGATAAAAACAACGATTTTGAATTGATATTTTCATAGTATTCACCAAGGATATTTGCTAAAATTATTAGTAATAACTTATGGATTTTCAAACGCAATTAAATCCCAAACAATGGCAGGCCGTTTCCACTGAATCCAGCTATGTTCGCATCATCGCAGGTGCTGGCAGTGGCAAGACGAGGGTCTTAACCTTTCGCCTTGCTTATTTGATTCAAGAAAAGCATGTTTTCCCTGAACAAATCCTCGCGATTACCTTCACCAATAAAGTTGCTAAAGAAATGTTAACCAGGGCCAATCAGTTGGTTGCTAACTTAGGCTCAAGACTTAAAATCATGACTTATCATAGTTTTGCTGCAAGATTTTTACGTCGAGAAATTCATGTCCTTGGTTATCCAACGAGTTTTACGATTCTGGATGACGATGACCAAGAAAAATTAGTGAAATCAATTGCCGAAGAAAAAGGTTTTCGTCGTGGCGATGAGATTGTGAAACAAGCATTAAAATACATTGCTGAACAAAAGTCTGCGGGCATTATGCCTGAACAAATTACCATTACCTATGAACGGTTCCCAACAGAAAAATTATGTTTATCGTTTTATGAGATGTATGAGGCAAAAATGCGGGCGATGGCGAACTTAGATTTTGATGATTTGTTGCTGAAAGCCATTTTCATTTTAGAAAAGTATCCAGAGATCTTGGCCAAATGGCAGCATTATTACCGACACATCTTGGTGGATGAATTTCAAGACACCAACGATGTTCAATATCGCTTGTTGACGTTGTTGTTAAGTAAGACCACGTCGCTTTATGTGGTGGGCGATCCTGATCAAACGATTTATTCTTGGCGAGGCGCAAATCCAAAAATCATCATGGATTTAGCATCCACCTTCCCCATTGATACCATTATCCTCAATCAAAATTATCGATCCACCAAACCCATCTTGGATTTGGCCAACCGCTTGATTGACTTCAATCAGCACCGCGTCAAAAAAGATTTGTTTACAGAATCAACCGATGGTCAACCGGTGACCCACCAACGATATTTCAATCGCGAAGAAGAAGCGCACGCGGTGGTTCAAACGATTCGTCGATATTTACAACAAGGTAAACAGGCCAAGGATATGGCCATTTTATATCGTGCTAACTATTTAACATTACCTTTTGAAAAAGCCTTAACTCGAGAACAACTCCCGTTCCGAATCTTTGGTGGGATGAGGTTTTACCAACGTCAAGAAATCAAGGATGCGATTGCCTACTTTAAATTAATTCTGAATTCAAAAGATGATTTATCGTTTGAACGCATCATCAATGTTCCGCGTCGCGGCATTGGCGATGTGACGTTTCAACAAATAAAATCAATTGCCACGAGCCGAAATTTATCCTTATATGACGCAAGTTTAGGATTAGACATGTTTCCTGGTGTCAGCAGCAAATTAAAAATTCAACTCAAGCCGATGATGGAAACGATCGAAAAGTATCGGATACGATTACAAACCGATGGGATTGATATCCGTCTTGAAGTGGAAGCTTATTTACAAGAACTTGGTTACATCAAGAGCTTGCAAGAAAGCGATGAAGAAGATCGGATTGAAAACCTTTACACCTTGTTTGATGACTTGGAAGAATTTTTACAACGAAACGACGAACCGAGTTTTTCCCAGTATTTAGAAAATATCTCGTTGATGTCAAGCCAAGATGACATCGTTGAAGAAAACTTTATTTCCTTAATGACGGTTCATACGGCCAAAGGATTAGAATTTGATCATGTCTTTGTCATTGGTTTAAATGAAGGGGTTTTTCCTTCGATGCGGACGTTGGATGATGATGCCTATCTTGGATTAGAAGAAGAACGTCGCTTATGTTATGTTGCCTTTACACGTGCCAAACAAACATTATCGCTGACGTGTGCAAGTGACTTTTCTTTTGTCATTGGCGGGAATTTAATTCCATCGCGATTCTTTAAAGAAGCGGGATTGACCTTTCAATCTGCATACCGCGATGCGTATACCCCTCCTACCAAGATGGTGACGAGTCATCCCTCCCGGCTAGGGGTTGTTCATGCCTCCACGGTTGAAAAACCAGTCGTATCCATGGGCAAGATTGAATGGAAACTAGGCGATGCATGTGTCCATGAAAGTTTTGGCAAAGGCCGAGTCAAATCCATTATTTCTAGCGACATCATTGAAATTGCTTTTGAATCTCCGAGTCAAATGAAAAAACTTGTTGCCCAACATCCTAAATTAAAAAAGGTAGAATAAGGTCATGGATATCGAACAACGTATTCAACGCCTTCGACAATTATTAAACCAATACAACCATGAATATTATGTGTTGAATCAATCTTCGATTGATGACGCAACCTATGACCAATTGATGAAGGAGTTAATCGCTTTAGAGAAAGCCAATCCGCAGTTTGTCTCGCCTCACTCACCTTCGGTTCGTGTCGGTGGTGCGGTTCAGGCATCATTTAAAAAGATTAAACATGCACGGATGATGTTGTCGTTAGCCAATGCCTATGATGCTAACGATTTGGTTCAATTTGATCGCCGTGTCCAAGAAGGCTTGAATCGACGTGAGGTTGTTCCGTATGTGTGTGAATTAAAAATTGATGGACTTGCCATCAGCATTGAATATCGTCAAGGCAAGATGGTGTATGCGGCAACCCGAGGCGATGGCGAAGTCGGTGAAGATGTCACCGAAAACATCAAGACCATCAAGTCCATACCTTTAACCATTGCTGATCAACGAACCATTGAAGTTAGAGGCGAAGTGTTGATGACGCGGGCAGTGTTCAAACAACTCAATGAAGAAAGACTACGCTTGGGTGAACCCTTGTTAGCCAATCCTCGAAACGCGGCCGCGGGTTCGATCCGTCAATTAGACCCAACCATGACGGCTTCTCGCCAATTGGATTGCTATCTTTATTATGTGGTGAATGCTTCAGAATTAGGCATGAGCACCCATCAAGAAGCATTAGCATTTTTAACACGCCAAGGATTTAAAACCAATCCAGAAACCAAACAACTCAACGGGATGGATGACGTGATTCGCTATATTGAATCGTATCAAAACCGTCGTGGTGATCTTGCCTACGATACCGATGGGATTGTCATTAAAGTCAACACCTTAGCGGATCAACCCAAGTTAGGTTACACCGCAAAAACCCCACGTTGGGCTGTGGCTTATAAATATCCTCCTGAATTGGTAGAGACGACATTAGAGCAAGTGATTTTCACCGTGGGTCGTACGGGTAAAATCACCCCCAATGCAGTGCTCACACCCGTCAAAGTTTCTGGAAGCATGATCGCTCGCGCCACGCTTCATAACGAAGATTTTATGATGTTAAAAGGTTTACATCTTGGTGATCGCGTCTTGATTCGTAAAGCAGGAGAAGTGATTCCTGAAGTTGTGCAAGTGCTTCCATTCAAACGTTCAGTTAATGCCAAAAAAGTATTGATGATTCAACAATGTCCCGCATGTGGATCTGCCTTGGTTCGTGTCGAGGCGATGCATTTTTGTTTGAATGAAACGTGCAGTGCAAGACAAGTGGAAGGGATCATTCATTTTGCCTCCAAGGTTGCCATGGACATCAAAGGCTTAGGTGACAAGATTATCGAAGAGCTTGTGCAGCTAGGTTTTGTTCGTTCTATTGCAGACCTGTATCGACTACACGAAAAAAGAAAAGAATTAATTTTACTCGATGGCTATTCCGATAAATCTGTGACGCTCATCCTTGATGCGATTGAAGAAAGTAAACAACGAAGTCTAGAAAAATTATTGGTGGGTTTAGGCATTAAAGAAGTGGGAGAAAAGACCGCGAAAATGCTTGCCAAAAGATTTCTCACCTTACGAGCTTTATCCGTTGCCACCGTTGAAGACTTACTCGCATTGGCCGACACTGGTCCGGTGGTCAGTGAAGCGATCATACAATATTTTAAACATTCAAAACATCAACAGATCATTCAAGATTTAATCTTGCTTGGGGTCAACCAAACGTATTTAGGAGTGACCACGAGTAAACCCACCTTTTTCTCTGGAAAGACGGTGGTTATCACCGGTTCGTTTACGACGTATGACCGTCCAACCTTAACTAGCTTGCTTGAATCAATGGGGGCAAAAGTAACCTCAAGTGTTTCTAAACATACCCACATGCTCATCTGTGGAGAAGATGCTGGCAGTAAGTTAGCGAAGGCAGAATCCCTTGGCGTTGCCGTGATCCTTGAACCAAGGCTACTCGCCATCCTTGAAGAAGACAAGGTATAATAAACCCGATGAAAAAAATTGATAAAGCGTTATTAATGGATGCAAGCACGCGGTTATTGTTTGTCATGACAGATTCCCAATATGAAGTCTTGATCAGTGAATTTGATATTCTTCTAAAACAAATGGCGTTGATTGGAAAAATTCAAGGTGTTGATGCGTTGACGCCGATGACCTTTCCATTTCAAACCCAAAGTCATGGCCTAAGATCAGACGAAGTTGGTGTGACGTTAACCCAACAAGAAGCCACCCGCAATGCCCATCATGTCAGCGAAGGGCAAATCAAATTACCGAAGGTGGTTGGTTAAGATGCATATGCTCGATGGAACCATGGTTTCAATTCATGAAGCCCTTGTCAGCAAAAAAATCACCCCATTGGAATTAGTATTGGAAGCCATACGCCGGGCAAAAGCAGATGCTTACAATACTTTTGAAATGATCACGGAAGCAGAAGCAATTCAGCAAGCTAAAGCGTTAACTGTTCCAGAAAAAGACAACATGTTTTGGGGCATTCCTTTTGTTTTAAAAGATAATTTTTCCACCAAGGGATTAGAAACCACCGCAGGAAGTAACATTTTAAAGGGATATATCCCTTTGTTTGATGCGACGATTTATGCACGACTCAAAGCTGCCAAGGCCATCATGATTGGTAAAACAACCTTGGACGAATTGGCGATGGGTGGCACCGGCATGACTGGTCATAAAGGCTGGCAGTACAATCCCTTTGATTTAACCAAGACTCGACAAATCGGCGGTAGCAGTTCAGGATCTGCCGCAGCGGTGAGTAGCGGCATGGTTCCGTTTGGTTTAGGTAGTGACACAGGTGACTCAGTCAGAAAACCCGCAAGTTATGCTGGATTGGTTGGCTTTAAACCAACGTGGGGAAGAATCTCTCGCTACGGCTTATTTCCTTTTGCTCCCTCATTAGATCATGTTGGTTATTTTACCCGCTCCGTCATGGACGCTTCATTATTAACCTCATTATTATCTGGAATGGATCCTCAAGATGCCACCAGTGCCAACGTTGAATTACCCAAGTTTAATTTTCAAGCAGGCGTTCGCGGTAAAAAAATTGCTGTTATTGAAGAAGTGATGGCCTCCATCACCAACAAAAACATCCTCGGATTATTTGAAAAGAGTTTAAAAACACTTGAAGCAGCAGGTGCCATCGTTCACCGCGTTCATTTCCCATTACCATTGCTAGAAGCCATTTATCCAACTTACATGACCATCTCATGTGCAGAAGCAACGAGCAACAATGCCAATTTAGATGGATTAAAATTTGGTCCGGGATATGAAGGTAAGACCTATCAAGATGTAATGATGAAAGCACGAACGGAAGGTTTTTCTGAACTGATTAAACGCCGATTTGTCATCGGTAGTTTTGTCTTGATGAGGGAAAACCAACAAGACTTATTTTTAAGAGCGCAACGGGTTCGGGCAATGATTGTTCAACAATTAAATGAAATTTACCAAACCTATGATGCGATTTATTTACCAGCTGCACCCACGATTGCCCCTAAGTTCACGGATTCAAGTGATCGTCTTTCAAGTCAGTACTTAATTGCCGATTCCCATTTAGCGCTTGGCAACTTTGCCGGATTACCATCCGTGACCATTCCTATTGGTTTTGATCAAGGCATGCCGGTGGGTGGCAACATCATGGGTCGTGCCTTTGATGAAGCGACCACGCTGCATGTGGCCCATGTCATTGAATCAGGATTAGGATTCTTTAATTTATCGATTCAAACGAGGAAACCTTCATGAATTTTGAAGCAGTCATTGGCTTAGAAATTCACGTGGAAATGAGCACGAAAACAAAAATGTTTTCTGCTGCCCCAGTCACGTATAAAGCGGAAGCGAATGCGGCCGTCACCCCGCTTGATTTAGGTCACCCAGGGACGATGCCGGTGGTCAACCGCCAAGCCATCATCAACGCCATTCAAGTGTGTCATGCGTTGCAATTAACCATTGATCCTGAATTATGGTTTGACCGTAAAAATTATTTTTATCCAGATTTACCAAAGGGTTATCAAATCACCCAAAACGCCCGCCCGATTGGTTCAACTGGTCGCATTGACGTCGATGTTGAAGGTACACCGTTTCCAATTCGTATTGAACGTCTTCATGTCGAAGAAGATACCGCGATGCAACATCACTATGAAGGGTTTACATTGGTGGATTATAATCGCGCCGGTATTCCATTAATGGAAATTGTCACCCGTCCAGATATTCGCAATGGGGCGCAAGCAGCAGCCTTCGTGGATGCGATTCGCCAAATTGTTTCTTTCCTTAAAGTGTCCACTGGCAAGATGGAAGAAGGATCACTTCGTTGCGATGTCAATATTTCCATGCGACCCATCGGTGTGGAAGCGTTTGGCACCAAAGTAGAAATCAAAAACCTCAATTCAATTGCCAATGTTCAACGGGCGATTGATGTGGAAATGCTCCGTCAAGAACGACTCTTAATTTCAGGAGTCCCAGTTCAACAAGAAACCCGAAGGTATGATGAACTAAAAAAAGAAACCATCCTGATGCGGAAGAAAACCGATGCGGTGGATTATAAATATTTTACGGAACCTAACTTAGTCCCCATCCATTTAGAAGCTACCTTCATTCAATCCGCAATAACAACTTCCCTTCCTTTATCGACCAGTAAACGGCAACGTTATCAACAATCGTTTGGCTTAAGTGCCTATGACGCGGTTCAATTAACCCAAGATGTATCTATCTCCGAATATTTTGATGCCTTGACCTCATGTGGCAAACACTATAAGTTATATGCCAATTGGTTATTAAGTGACATTGCGAGTTATTTAAATAAAACCGCATCCACCATTGGATCATTTCCAATTGACGCCAAACGATTTGCCATCTTGATTGACATGATTGCCAAAAGTGAGATTTCCAATAAACAAGCCAAAGAACTTTTTGAACTCATGCTTGTCGACCAAGGGGATCCGCGAATCATTGCCGACAAGAAAAAGATGTTACAAATCTCTGATGAAGGATATATCACCAAAGAAGTTGAAGCCGTGCTGCTTGCTAACCCTCAATCGATTGTGGATTATCAACAAGGCAAAGATCGCGCGGTTGGTTTCTTGATTGGTCAAATCATGAAAAAAACGGGTGGTAAAGTCAATCCAACCTTAACCAATGAGATTTTACTTCGCTTATTAAAGTCTAAATAACAAGCATAAAAAAAGGGACAGATGACTGTCCCTTTTTCAATCTCACGAAGAAAGACTATTCGATGTCTTTGGTTTTACCAACGAACATGATGCCGATGGTTCCTAAACCACCGTGGGCGCCAATGACGGGTCCCATGGTGTTGGTTAATAAGGTCTTGATGCCTGGACGAATCTTCTTTAATTCATCGCCGAGGAATTTTGCATCGTCAGCAGAGTCTGAATGAACAATAAACACGGAGTCATCTTGTTCAACATACTTCTTAAAGGTTTCTAATAAGTAGTTCAAGGCGTTCTTACGGCCACGTAACTTTAATTTTGGAACTGGAACAATCCGACCTTCCGAACTGCAAAACAACACTGGTTTAATCCCAAGGACTGAACCAAGGGCAAACTTGGCAGCATTGATACGACCGCCACGTAACAAGTGCGATAGGTCATCAAAAGCAACCACCGTGGTGACTTTATTACGAATGCTGTTTAAGTAGGCCAAGGTTTCATCCATGGTCTTTTCTTCGTTCTTTAAGAGCAAGGCTTTGTGAACCAATAACCCTTCCCCTAAGGAAGCGTTGAGGGTGTCAAACAATTCGATACGACGTTTAGGATACTTTTCTTTTAATTCGGTTTTGGCGACGTTCATCGAATTGAACGTTTGTGATAAGTTGCTGGAAATACTCATTAAGAGAACATCTTGTCCGGCCTTCAATAATGGTTCAACGACATCGATAACTTCTTGTGGAGCAGGCTGTGAGGTTTTTGGCTTAGCTTTGTTCTTTAAGAATTCATTGAACTTGGCCGTGGTGATTTCTCTTTCGTCTAGAAAATTACGATAGGTCTTATCGTCGATGGTGACGATCATAGGGACCACATTGAGGTCTAATTTCTGCGCGACTTTGAGTGGTAAGTCCACACATGAGTCAGAGACAACTGCAAACTTTGGCATACTTCTTCCTCCGAGGGGAAATTTCCCATATCTAACCTTGAACAATGAATGAAGGTTATTGATAGGATTTTATCATAAATGGTGGTTTTTTCACCCAATCAATACGAAAGGTCATGATATGATATTTTTTGAAAAGACATGACCATGAACATTCATTCCATGACCAGAAACGCGATGATTGCTACGATTTATATCGTTTTGACCTTGGTGCCACCTTTAAACACCTTAAGTTACCTTGCCATTCAATTTCGGGTATCGGAAGCCTTGCTCGTCTTGGTTTGGTTCCGGAAAGATTATGTGATTGGTCTTGTGATTGGGACGTTTATTGCGAACTTTTTTGGTCCACTTGGTGGTGCTTTTTCAGTTATGGATGCTGTCTTAGGATCATTGGTTTCCTTCCTCGCGTTGCACTTCATGATAAGAACCAAACCTCGCTGGGTTGGTTTACTAGCACCGATTGTCTTGAATTCACTTTATTTAGCTATCTTCCTACCGTTTGCGTTATCCGTTGAATCCTCTGCAATCATCGGTTTTGCTTTTGCCACCGGGATCAGTGTTGCTCTTGGTGAGGCTGCCGTATTGATTTTATTAGGATTACCCTTGGTGCTTTTGATTGAATTGCAACCTCGTTTGCTTCAATTGATGAAAGGCGGAACTCATTAAATGAAAAAACCGTTTGCTTTTCAAATGGGTCATCAATCCACGGATTCTTTGGCTCGCACTGGGGTGATCAAAACCACCCACGGAGAGGTGAAGACACCGATGTTCATGCCGGTAGGGACATTAGCGACTGTCAAATCATTAGACCCTCAAGACATTCAAGAGATTGGCTCTGGGGTTATTTTATCGAACACGTATCATCTTGCCTTAAGGCCTGGCACGGACGTGATTGCCGCTGCTGGTGGCATCCATCAGTTCATGCAATATCACGGACCGATCTTAACGGATTCTGGTGGTTTTCAAGTTTTTTCCCTAGCAAAAAATCGCCAAATCACCGAAGATGGTGTCACCTTTCGTAACCATTTGAATGGTGATTTAATGACCTTGACGCCTGAATCTGCGATTGAAAAACAAAAAGAGATTGGTGCCGATATCATCATGGCCTTTGATGAATGCATTCCATATCCTGCCGAGTATGAATACGCGAAAGCAAGTACGGAAAGAACCTTACGGTGGGCCGCTCGATGTTTAGCCACGCCCAGAGGAGAACACCAAGCCTTGTTTGGGATTGTCCAAGGTGGTGAATTCAACGACTTAAGAGCGTATTCTGCCAAAGCAACGACTGCGTTACCATTTGATGGATTTGCCATTGGTGGGACTTCGATTGGCGAACCCAAGGCTGTTTTCTCAACGATGTTACAAGCGGCAATCCCACATTTACCGATCGATAAACCACGTTATGTCATGGGCATTGGCTCGTTAGATTATATTTTAGAAGCCATCGGTCAAGGTGTGGATATGTTTGATTGTGTGCTTCCCACTCGCTTAGCTCGTCATGGGGCGTTAATGACCACGCATGGTCGCTTGAATATTAAAGATGCTCAATACGAAAAAGATTTTACCCCCATTGATGATCAATGCGATTGCAAAACTTGTAAACACTACACGCGGGCTTATCTTCGTCATTTATATCGTAGTGAAGAAATCCTTGGTAAACGTTTGATGTCTATTCATAACCTTCGCTTTTTGATTCGTGTGGTTGAAGGAGCGAGAAAAGCCATTGAAGACAATCGATTTTTAGCCTATGCCAAAGACGTGCTTGCTGCGTATGGCGATGATCGGGGTTTTTAATGGATATTCGCTTATTTGATTTTCATCTACCCCCTGAGTTGATTGCCCAATCTCCAAGTGACCAACGTGACCATAGTCGCTTGCTTGTCTACCATCGGAAAACCCAAACCATCACCCATCGCATCTTTAAAGATATTGGAGAATATTTACAACCAACCGATGTCTTGATTCGTAATAACACCAAAGTCATTCCCGCACGTTTATTTGGAACGAAAACCGAAACCAATGCCCACGTAGAATTGTTGCTCTTGGATGATTTAGGTCAAGGTCGGTATCGTTGCATGGTCGGTAATGCAAAAGTTGTGAAAATGAACACGATAATTACTTTTGGCAATGGAGAACTCAAGGCAACATGTATAGGCATCGAAGAAGATGGTAATCGTCTTTTTCAATTTCATTTTCAAGGAATCTTTTTGGAAGTGCTTGCCCATTTAGGCACCGTGCCCTTACCTCCCTATATTAAGGCCCAGTTACAAGATCCTAGTCGATATCAAACGGTATACGCCAAAGTCCCAGGATCTGCTGCAGCCCCCACGGCGGGATTTCATTTTACAGAAAGTTTAATCCATCAATTAACCAATCGTGGCATTGAGATGGTGGATGTCACGTTACAAATTGGATTAGGAACCTTTAAACCGGTGAAGGTTGATACCACGGAAGCCCATGTGATGCATGAAGAACGATATGAAATTCTAGAATCGAGCGCGAAAGCTTTAAATGTAGCAAAGTCCAAGGGTCAGCGTTTGATTGCTATTGGGACAACAGCAACAAGAACTTTGGAAGCAAATTGGCAAAAACATCATCACTTTAAGGCCGAAAAAGCCTCAACCAATATCTTTATTACCCCGGGATATACCTTTCATACCATCGACGGATTGATCACGAATTTCCATCTACCTAAATCGACGTTGGTGATGATGGTTTCTGCTTTGGTTGGTCGAGAAAACCTTCTGAGGATTTACCAAGAGGCGATTGATCAAAAATACCGGTTTTTTAGCTTTGGGGATGCGATGTTGATTTTGTAGGCAAAACAATTCATCAAAAATAGTTGACATAGACGATAACCAAGGATAAAATCTTCTTTGTGTCTTGGCGTCGAAGTGCGAGGTTGCTGACACACCGACAGGCGTTGTCATGAATGGGTGTCAGGGAATTTGCATCGAGCTTAAGAAACATTCTGTGAAGATTCATCAAAGGAGGAAATAATTCATGGCCAAATCCAAGAAGATTCGCGTCCGTCTCAAAGCTTATGAACATAAGATGTTAGATCTTAGCGTTCAAAAATTAGTTGCAGCGGTTCGCAAAACAGGGGCAACGGTCGTTGGTCCTATTCCGCTTCCAACGGAAAAAGAAGTCTATACGGTGTTACGTGCTGTCCACAAATATAAGGACGCTCGTGAACAATTTGAAATTCGTACACACAAACGCTTGATCGACATTACTGATCACAATAAAGCAACGGTCGATACGTTGCGCCAATTGGATTTACCAAACGGCGTTGACATCGACATTAAGCTTTAAGATAGGAGGCCATCATGAAAGCATTAATCGGAAGAAAAATGGGCATGACGCAAGTCTTTGCTGATGACGGCACGACTTATCCAGTGACGGTTGTTGAGGTTTTACCCAACACCATCACCGCCATCAAAACAAAAGAAAAAGATGGTTATGTAGGCGTTCAAATCGGATATAAAGATATTGCTGAAAAGCGTTTGAATAAACCAGCGCTTGGTGTTTATAAAAAAATCAATGTGCCTGCAAAAACACAATTAGGTGAATTGCCTTTTACCGATGTCAGCAATTTAAAGGTTGGTGACAATTTAGACGTCACCGTCTTTAAAAATGGTGATGTTGTCGATGTGATTGGAACGTCTAAGGGTAAAGGTTTCTCGGGAACGATTAAACGTTATCACAATACGATTTCTCCAAAATCACATGGTGCGTCTTATCCTCACCGTGGTCCAGGTTCAATGGCGACTGTTGGTCGTACCAACAACCGCGTTCACCCTGGCAAACACATGGCCGGTCATCATGGTGAAAAACAAGCAACCATCATTAACTTATTGGTTGTTGGTGTTGACAAAGCGAAAAACGCCTTACTTGTTCGTGGAGGCATTCCAGGACCTAACTTAGGTTATGTCATGATTCGCTCTGCAATTAAAACTCAATTAGGACAAGCTCTTGTCGCGAAGCCATTGATTAATCGTCAATTGGCTGCTAAATAAGGAGGGATCATCACATGGCAAAGAAAACAGAAAACTTATCCATCGACGTCCTTTCGTTAGCAGGAAGCAAAGTTTCCACGATTCAATTGAATGGTGAAATTTTTTCTATCGCTCCACATCGTCAAACCATGTTTGATGCAGTTCAAGTTGCTCAAGCCAATGCTCGTCAAAGCAATGCAAAGACAAAAACCAAATCCGAAGTTGCTGGTTCTGGTATTAAACCATGGAAGCAAAAAGGAACAGGTCGCGCTCGTGCTGGGATGAAGCGTTCACCAATTTGGGTTGGTGGTGGGATTACGTTTGGTCCAACCGGAAAAGAAAATCATTCGCTTGCCCAAAATAAAAAACAATATCGCTTAGCATTCCGTTCAGCTTTATCGGAAAAGTTCTTAGACAAGAAATTAATGATTGTCGATAACCTCTCTTTTAAAGATGCAAAAACCAAGAATGCTTTGGATGTCATCAAAGCTTTAAAGTTAACCGGCAAAATTTTATTGGTTGGGGAAACCAGCAATGAATTTGTTGCCTTGGCTGTGAGGAATTTAACCAAAGTGAGTTATGTGACACGCGATCAACTCTCTGCTATCGATGTGATTAAAGCAGACTATATCGTGTTGGCACAACCAACGATCACCAAGATTGAGGAGGTGCTCCAATAATGGCACGTACCAAGAAAGTTGCTGAAGAAGCAACCGCAACCAAAGTCGTCGACAAGGCTCCAGTTGCTGAAAAAGCAAAGCCTGCAAAAAAAGCAGCAGCTGCGAAACCAGTCAAAGTAGAAAAAGTTGAAAAGACCCCAGTGGTGAAAACTGCAAAAGTGAATACAGTACAACCTACCAATGGTAAAGTTGCCCTTTCAAGTTTTGCTGCAATCATTCGCCCACTCGTCACTGAAAAGTCGATGAAGGCTATTGAAAAGCAACAAAAGGTGACGGTTGAAGTCGATGGTAGAAGCAACAAAACCCAAGTCAAATTGGCATTTGAAGCAACCTACAAAGTCAAAGTTAAAAAAGTTAACATTGTTAACGTTCGTGCGAAATATACTCGTCGCGGTCAACATCCTGGTACGATCTCAAGTTATAAAAAAGCCATCGTCACACTGGTCAGCGGTCAAGCGCTTGACTTATTCAAGGAATAAGGAGGTAACATCACATGGCCATTCGTTCTTATCGTCCTTATACACCTTCACGTCGGGAAATGACAAATACCACGTTTGAAGAAATCACCACCCGCACCCCATTGAAGAGTCTTCTCACCAAGAAGATGAACACTGGCGGTCGCAACAACCAAGGTGTCATCACCACACGTCATATCGGTGGCGGTAATAAACGTCGTTATCGTTTAATCGATTTCCGTCGGATTAAAGATGGTGTCGTTGGCACTGTTTCCACGATTGAATATGATCCATTCCGTAATGCTTACATCTCATTGATTGTTTATGCTGATGGCGACAAACGTTATATTTTATCTCCAAAAGATTTACCAGTGGGCAGCAAAATTGTCTCTGGTGAACAAGTGGATATTAAAACTGGTAACGCGATGCCTTTAGCGAATATGCCTGAAGGTACGATCGTTCATAACGTGGAAATGACCCCAGGACGCGGCGGCCAAATGGCACGTGCGGCCGGCTCATCTGTGCAAATTCTTGGTAAAGAAGACAAATATATTACCTTGCGTTTAACCAGTGGTGAAGTCCGTAAAGTCTTAGGCGTTTGCCGAGCGACCGTTGGTGTCGTTGGTAACGAAGAATACAACTTGATTAATTTCGGTAAAGCTGGAAAATCACGTTGGTTAAATATCCGCCCTGCGGTTGCTGGTTCACGCATGAACCCAACCGATCACCCTCATGGTGGTGGTAGTGGTAAGACGCCAATTGGTCGCGATGCACCAAGAACTCCTTGGGGTAAGCGTTCACAAGGTGTGAAGACACGCAGTCGTAAAAAAGCATCGGGTAGATTGATTATCCGCAGAATCAACGATAAATAAAGGGAGGAAACATCATGTCACGAAGCATTAAAAAAGGACCATTCTACGATGAATTCTTAATGAAGAAAGTTCAAAAATTGAACACGTCAAAGAAAAAAGAAATCATCAAGACTTGGTCACGTCGTTCCACGATCATGCCTGAATTTATTGAACATACTTTTGCAGTTTATAACGGCAAAGAACATATCACCGTTTATATCACAGAAGATATGGTCGGTCATAAATTAGGTGAATTTTCACCAACCCGAGTCTTTAAAGGCCATACCGGTCACACCGCTGAAGATAAAGCGGCGTCAACTGGTGGAGGCGCTCCTGGCGCTGCTGGCGCTCCAAGTGGCGCACCAAGTGGTGCTGTCAAACCTGCTGCTGCTCCCGCTGCCGGTGCACCAGCCGGTGCTAAACCCGCCGCTGCTCCCGCTGCTGCCGCTGCACCTGCTGCAAAACCTGCAGCCAAACCTGCAGCCAAGCCAGCTGGTAAATAGGAGTTAATGCATGAAACAAGATTTTGCAAAAGCCATTGCCTATAACATTAAGGTCACCCCACGTAAAGCTCAACTCGTGGTGGATTTGGTTCGCGGTAAATCCGTGATCGAAGCCTTAGCGATTTTATCCAACGTCAACCGCAAGGCGAGTAATGATGTCATCAAACTGATTAAATCTGCTGCTGCCAATGCGGTGAAGAATCACCAAATGACGGAAGCCAATTTAATGGTGGCAGAAATTGCTGCCAACGAAGGTAAACGTGATAAGAGATTTATGCCAAGAGCGAAAGGTTCAGCCTCAAGCATCATCAAACGTAAAAGCAATTTATTCATCACCATCAAAGAAAGAGCGGGAATGTAAGATATGGGTCATAAAATTAATCCAACTGGTTTTCGCGTCGGGATTGGTCGTGGATGGAATTCACGTTGGTATGCCAACAAGAAAGATTTCTCAACCTTCTTATTAGAAGACATTGCCATTCGTCGTTACTTAGATAAAGAATTAAAAGAAGCGATGGTTTCTCATATTGATATCGAACGTCAAAAGACGGACAAAGGTACCAATGTGAATGTGATTTGCCATGTGGCCCGCCCAGGTGTGGTCATTGGTCAAGATGGTGCCAACGTCAATCGTTTAACCAAGTACTTACAAAAATTAGTGAAATCGGGAACCTTTAAATTGGATGTCCTTGAAGTCAAATCACCGGACTTAGATGCTCGGTTAGTTGCCTTAAGCATTGCCAAAGAACTCGAACAACGTGCATCGTTTAGAACTGCGCAAAAGAAAGCCATTCAACGCGTGAAAAAAGCTGGTGCCAAGGGTGTCAAAACCATGGTCACTGGTCGTTTAGGTGGCGCGGAAATTGCTCGTGGAGAAGGTTACCACGAAGGCACGATTCCATTACATACCTTACGTTCAGACATTGATTTTGCCAAGGTTGAAGCCCATATGACCTATGGTCGTTTAGGGATCAAAGTTTGGATTTGCCGTGGCGACTACGACACCACTGCCGCCGCCAACCCCAATCAAGAAAAAGAATTGATTGATGAACCAGAAGCGGTCAATGCTAAAGAAGGAGTATAAACGATGTTACAACCAAAACGTGTCAAATATCGGCGACCACACTCCCTGAAATGGGAAGGTCTTTCTAAAGCGGGCAATACCGTTGCCTTTGGTGATTATGGTTTACAAGCCACAGAAGGTGAGTATGTTTCTGACCGCCAAATCGAAGCCGCACGTGTTGTCTTAAACAACTTCACGAAGCGTTCAGGTAAAGTCTGGATTCGCATCTTCCCTCACATGGCGAAAACCAAAAAGCCAGCGGAAGTTCGAATGGGTTCCGGTAAAGGTGCGCCAGAATTCTGGGTTGCTGTTGTCAAAGTTAATCGAGTCATGTTTGAAATTGGTGGGGTTCCTGCCAAAGAAGCGATTGAAGCCTTACGTCTTGCTAGCTTTAAATTACCCGTGAAGACCAAGATCATTAAACGAGAAGTCAAAGACGTCAGTGTTGTCAACGCAGTCAAACCAGTCAAAGAAACCAAAGTCGCAACCGAAGGAGGTAAATAATTGTGTTAAAACTCAAGGATATCCGTGATTTAAAAACCGACGAGCTCAATGCAAAGATTTACGTTCTCAAAGAGGAACTCTTCAACTTACGTCGTCAACAAGCGGTTGGCCAACTTAAGAATGGCAAAAACTTAACCAGCATTCGCAAGGACATTGCTCGTATTTATACGATCATCCGCGAACGCGAATTAGGTCTTAAATAAGGAGGCAACCACTTATGGAACGTGGCACACGTCGTACATTCACAGGCACTGTGGTCAGCAATAAAAACGATAAAACCATCGCGGTGTTAATCGTCAATAAAAACCCACATCCTAAATATAAGAAGCTCGTCACCATTTCAAAGAAGTTCTTTGCTCATGATGAAAACAATGAAGCAAACATTGGTGATACCGTCACGATCGTTGAAACCAGACCTTTATCAAGAACCAAACGTTTCCGTTTGGTGTCGATTGATAAAAAAGGTTTTCAAAAAGTTGAATTGAAGGAGGAAGAAACCAATGGTTCAAAAGGAAACTAACTTAGTGGTTGCCGATAATTCCGGCGCCAAATCAGTAAGAATTTTCCAATTATATGGTGGTTCTTTCCGTGGTAGTTCTAGTATTGGTGACATCGTCATGTGCGCTGTCAAAGTTGCGATTGTTGATGGCAAAGTGAAAAAAGGTGACATCGTCAAAGGGGTGATCGTTCGTACGAAGAAAGCGATTCATCGTCAAGATGGATCATCCATTTCTTTTGATGACAATGCGATTGTCTTAATCAATGAAGACGGTACCCCAAAGGGCACCCGTGTTTTTGGTCCGGTGGCCCGTGAGTTACGTGACTTAGGTGAAGGATTTATGAAAATTATTTCCTTAGCACCGGAAGTCTTATAGGAGTACTGATATGGCAACCCAATTAAAAAAAGGCGATAAAGTCATTATCATTGCTGGACGTGACAAAGGAAAAACTGGTGCGATTCAACGTATTGATCGTGTAAGTGATCGGGTTGTGGTCGAAGGAATTAATGTTCGCAAGAAACATCAAAAGCCTAAACAAAACAATCCTGAAGGGACGATTCTAGATATTTACGCCCCTGTCCATCGTTCCAATGTTGCGCTCATTGATCCAAAAACAAAAAAAGCAACACGATATAAAGTCAGTGTTGTTAAAGACAAAAAAGTTCGCCTCGCGGTTAAATCCGGCGCGGCGATTGAATAAGGAGGGATATCATCATGGCAGAAGAAAAGAAAGTGAAACCGGCAGCGGTTACCACTGACACTGACGCAGTGACGAAACCTCGTAAACCAAAAGTTGACGCAGTTCCAGCGACCACCGTTGCGGCAAAACCAGTTTCAACTACAGTTAAAGAAGTTGCTGTAAAGGCAAAAGAAGTCGCTCCTGCAAAGGTGAGCAAATCTCAACCTGCGGTTAAATTGACCTCGCGTTTACAAACCAAATACTTCAAAGACATTCGTCCAGAACTTTTTAAGACACTGAAGTTTAAATCCATCATGCAAGTGCCTAAGGTTGAAAAAATTGTGGTCAACGTCGGTGTTGGTGATGCCACAGGTAACGCCAAGTTATTGGAAGAATCCGTGAAAGAACTTACTGATATTACTGGTCAAAAACCAGTGATCACCAAATCAAAGAAATCCATTGCCACCTTCAAGCTAAGAGAAAATCAAGCGATTGGTACCAAAGTCACATTACGTGGCGTGAAGATGTATCAATTCTTAGATAAACTCGTCTCGATTGCCTTACCACGTGTTCGTGATTTCCGTGGGGTCTCTCGTAACAGTTTTGATGGCCGTGGTAACTATACTTTAGGGATTAAAGAACAATTGATTTTCCCTGAAATTAACTTTGATCGCGTCAACAAGATTCGCGGCATGGACATTGTCATTGTCACCACCGCGCAAAACGATGAGCAAGCTTATGCTTTATTACAAGCATTAGGCATGCCATTCAACCGGTAAGGAGCATTATGGCAAAAACCTCGACAGTACAACGTCAATTAAAGAAACCCAAGTTTGCAGTTCGTGCGTATACACGTTGCCAACGCTGTGGTCGTCCTCGTGCGGTCATTCAAAAGTTTAAAGTTTGCCGAATTTGTCTCCGGGAACTCGCCCATCGTGGTGAAATTCCAGGGATGAAAAAGGCTAGTTGGTAAGGAGGAAAAACGTATGTCATTTACCGATCCAATTGCCGACATGCTCACCAGAATTCGTAACGCAAACTTGTTAAAACAAGTGGCCGTCACGCTCCCAAGTAGTGGGATTAAAGTTCGCTTGGCCTCTATCCTAAAGGATGAAGGTTTCATCAATAGTTTTGAAGTGATTGGCGATAGCAAAAAGCAAATCGTTCTTTCACTAAAGTATGCGAACAATGGTTCTGTTCGAGTCATCAATGGAATTCGTCGTATCTCTAAACCTGGGTTAAGAGTCACGGCAACCGTTGACAAATTACCACGGGTTATTCGTGGTCTTGGTGTGGCCATCATTTCCACTTCTGAAGGCATCATGACCGATGCAAAAGCAAGAGAAAAAGGTTTAGGCGGCGAAGTGCTTGCCTATGTCTGGTAGGAGATTGATATATGTCACGTGTTGGAAATAAATTAATTCCATTACCAGCCAACGTTAAGTTTGCCATCCAAGGTGGCATGGTTAACTTTGAAGGACCCAAGGGTAAGTTATCCTTACCTTTACCCAAAGGTTTCACTTTAAAACAAGAAGGTACGAACCTTAAACTCGCTCGTCCTAATGATACCGAAGATGTCAAAAAGATTCATGGAACCACCCGCTCGATCTTCGCCAATGCGGTGATTGGGGTTTCTGTTGGATTTAAAGAAGATCTTGATTTGGTCGGGATTGGTTTCCGGGCCATCATCAAAGGTCCTATCTTAGAAATGTCGATTGGCTTTTCTCATCCAGTCATCGTCAAACCATTACCTGGTGTGAAAGTGACGGTTAATGAAAATACCAAATTAGTCATCGAAGGCGTCGATAAGCAAGCCGTTGGAGAAACGGCGGCAACGATTCGTATGCAACGTCCACCTGAACCATATCAAGGTAAAGGGATTCGCTATCGTGGTGAAAGAATTATCCGCAAAGAAGGTAAGCGTGCTGCTGCAGCTGCTGCACCTACTGCCGCGGCTAAGAAATAGGAGGATGGGGACATGATTAACAAACCATCTAAGAATTCGCAACGGCAATTACGTCATACCCGGCTACGTAAAATCTTATCGGGTACAACTGCCCGTCCTCGTTTATCCGTGTATCGTTCAAACACGGGCATTTATGCTCAAGTGATTGATGATACCAAAGGCGTCACTCTTGTTGCCTCCTCATCCAAAGACTTAAAGATTGGTAAAACCATCGATGCTGCAAAAACGGTTGGTAATGATGTTGCTAAAAAAGCAATTGCCAAAGGTATTCAAACGGTTGTCTTTGATCGTTCCGGATATATGTATCATGGTCGGATCAAGGCTTTAGCGGATGCCGCTCGTGAAGCTGGATTAAAATTCTAAGGAGCAACCAAATGGAAAAAACTGAAATCAAAACTGACGTCAAACCAACTGCTTCAAGCAATCCTTCTTCACGTCCTGGTGGTTACCAAGGTAGTGGAACTGGTGGCAATCAAGGCGCTGGTGGTGATCGCGGTGGTCGTCGTAATGACCGCGGTGGTCGTCGTCCTCGTCGGGATAATGAACCTAAAGAATACGAAGAACGTACCGTGGCGATTAAACGTGTTACCAAGGTCGTCAAAGGTGGTAAAAACATGCGTTTTACTGCGCTTGTCGTCATTGGCAACGCCAAGGGCAAATATGGTTTCGCTCATGGTAAGGCAGGAGAAGTTCCTGATGCGATTAAAAAAGCATTAGAAGCTGCTAGAAAAAATACCAACATGATTCAATTTGTTCGCGCAAGCACCATTACCCATGAAGTCACGGGTCAATGGGGTGCAACCAACGTCTTCTTAAAACCAGCGCCTGAAGGGACTGGGATTATTGCCGGTGGTCCAGTTCGCGCCATCTTAGAATTAGCAGGATGCAAAAACGTTTACTCAAAGGTTTATGGTTCACGGGCTGCGATTAATATCGTCCGTGCGACGCATGACGCCTTAAGCCAATTAAAATCGAAAAAGGAATATCTTGCTTTAAGAGGCAAGCTCTAGGAGGATTATCCACATGGCTTTCAATCAACTCAAAGCAAATCAAGGAGCTCGTAAACGCCGAACTCGTGTCGGTCGTGGGATCGGGTCTGGTTTAGGAAAAACCTCAGGTCGGGGTATTCTTGGTCAAGGTTCACGTTCAGGTGGTTCAGTCCGTCCTGGATTTGAAGGTGGTCAAAACCCGCTCTATCGTCGAATTCCAAAACGAGGATTTAAGAATTACACCACCGTTCGGTATGGTGTTGTCAACGTCAGTGATTTAAGTCAATTTAAGGACGGAACTGAAGTCAATCCAACCATGTTGATTGATTTAGGTTTGGTCAAATCTAGAGCCAGAGGTGTAAAAATCTTAGGCAATGGTAAATTAGATAAGAAACTTAAAGTTCTTGCCCATCACTTTTCACAATCCGCCATCAAGACGATTACAGAAGCAGGCGGAACCACTGAGGTTATTAAATAATGAAAAAACTTGCTGCCATCTTTACAAACAAGGAAATTGTAAACCGCATCTTTTTTGTGGTGATGATTCTTTTTGTTTTCCGCATTGGGGCTGCAATTACTGTTCCTGGGGTCACCGTTCAAGATGTTGATTTCCAAACGAACAACGCATTATCTCTTTTGAACTTATTGGGTGGTGGCGCTTTGCAAAGCTTTTCAGTCTTTGCGTTAGGGGTTTCACCTTACATCACCAGTAGCATCATCGTCCAACTCTTAGGGATGGATGTGTTGCCTGCCTTAACTGAATTAAGCAAACAAGGTCAATCCGGTCGTAAAAAAATGGAAATGACCACGCGTTATTTAACCTTGTTATTAGGTGCAGTTCAAGCCTACGGGATTGTTCGTACGATGGAAACATCAAGTTTTATTACCTTAAACGATACGTCATTTTGGAGCTATGCCTACATTGTCACCGTCTTAATGGCAGGTGGGATGTTGGTCATGTGGCTTGGTGATCAAATCACCACCAAAGGGATTGGTAACGGGATCTCTGTGATTATCTTTGCAGGGATTGTTCGTAGTTTACCATTGCAAATCGAAGGTGCTTATAACAATTGGGTCTTATTAACGTTAGGATTGGATGTCACCATCTTACTCCGTGGTATTTTCCAATTTGCGATTTATGTTCTTGCCTTCGTGCTTATTATTGCTTTTGTCACGTTCATTGAATCCAGCAAACGTAAAATTCCTGTGCAAAACGCCGGTAAATCTGGCTCTGCGCAATATGCGAAAGCAAGTTTCTTACCAATGAAGATTAACTCCGCAGGGGTTATTCCTGTCATCTTTGCATCCTCCATTATGCTTGCACCTAGTGTCATTGTCAGTTTCATCACTGGCGCTAACCCTAATGCAGAATGGTTAAAGATTTTTGATTCCTCTGCCACGGTTACCATGCCTTGGTTCAATGAACAAACCTTCCAATTTCCTTGGGGGTTAATCATTTATCTCTTATTAACAGTGGTCTTTACTTTCTTCTACGCTAACTTACAAATCAACCCCCAACGTTTATCAGAAAACTTCCAACAAAATGGGTCGTATATTCCAGGGATTCGTCCTGGCGTAGAAACCGAACGTTATGTCACCAAAGTCTTAAATCGTATCACGGTGTTAGGAGCTGCATCATTAGCGTTCATTGCTGCCTTGCCGATTGTCCTCGTGTTATTGAATATCGTTCCAGATCAATCTTTAGCCCTTGGGGGAACTGGACTGATCATCGTCGTTGGTGTTGCAATCGAAATCAATAACCAAATCAATGGTTTACTTGCAGGTAAATCTTATGAAGAAGTCCTGGCGTCAGGCGGAAGAAATAAAAATGATTAATTCGATTTTACTTGGGCCACCAGGCGCGGGTAAAGGATCAGTCGCCAAGTTGATTGCTGATCATTACCACCTTCCTCATATCTCTACTGGAGACATGTTTCGGGAAGCGATGGCCAAAGGAACCCCTGTTGGCAAACTCGCAGCCACGTTCATCAATGCAGGGAAACTTGTGCCTGATGATGTCACGATTGCCTTAGTGAAAGAAAGAATTCAAGCTCCTGATTGCAAACAAGGATTCATGTTCGACGGATTTCCCCGAACGATTCCGCAAGCAGAAGCATTACAAACCTTACTTGTATCCATCAAACGACCCATCAATACGGTGATGGAGTTTGATTGTGACCGCAAAGAATTGATTCGTCGAATCACGGGAAGACGCGTTTGCAAAACATGCGGAACGCCATATCACGTCGATACGATGAAACCTAAAGTCGAAGGTATCTGTGACCGCGATGGTGGTCCCTTGATCCTCCGCAAAGACGATAACCTCGAAGCCTTAACCGTAAGACTCAAGGCCTATGAGGAACAAACCTTTCCATTAATCGGCTTTTATAAAGCCAAAGGGTTAATCACCCCATTTGATGGCGCGAAGCAAACGAAGGATTTATTCCAAGACGTCAAGAAATTTCTTGACCGGTTGAAATGATCATCGTCAAATCTCCGCGAGAAGTCACCATGATGCGTGAAGCTGGTCGCATGGTGGCGAAGACGTTAGTTTATCTTGGTAGTCTCGTCAAGGTTGGGGTGACAACTCAACAATTAGATGATGCGGCTGCAAAGATGATTGCCAGTTTCGGTGCCAAAGCCTCTTTCAAAGGATATGGCGGCTACCCTGCGAGCATTTGTGCCTCCGTCAACGATACCCTTATTCATGGCATTCCTTCGAAAAAAGAAGTGCTGAAGAACGGGGATATCATCAAAATTGACATAGGCATTCACTACAATGGGTACCATGCGGATGCAGCAAGAACGTATCTGGTTGGGAATGTAGACAACCGGATTCAAAAACTTGTTGAAGTCACCACCGCGAGTTTCTTTGAAGCGTTCAAGGTGATTCGTCCTGGGATTCAAGTCGGTGATCTCTCACACACGATTCAAACGTATGTGGAGAAACACGGCTATAGTTTACCAGAGGATTACACAGGACATGGAGTCGGACAAAACCTCCATGAGGACCCGCAGATACCTAACTTCGGGCGGCCAAAGACAGGGCCGATACTTAAAGCAGGGATGACATTAGCCATTGAACCGATGGTGAACCTAGGTAAAAAAGAAACCAAGGTCCTCGCGGATGAATGGACTGTCAAGACCAGGGATGGCACATGGTGCGCTCATTATGAGAACACAATTGTCGTCACCGCCACGGGTGCAGAAATTCTCACCCTAGAACAACAAGGAGGATAGACTGCATGAGCAAAGAAGATGTCATCTCCCTCGAGGCCACCGTCCTCGAAACCTTACCGAACACCTCGTTCAAGGTTAAATTAGAAAACGGTTCAGTGATTCTGGCTCACGTTTCTGGTAAAATCCGTCTCCACTACATTCGCATTTTACCAGGCGATAAAGTCACGGTTGAAATGTCCCCGTATGACCTAACACGCGGCCGCATCACCTATCGTCACAAATAGTGACAAGGAGAAAATATGAAAGTAAGACCATCCGTTAAGCCGATCTGTGATAAATGTAAAGTCATCAAGCGTCATGGACGCGTGATGGTGCTTTGCGAAAACCCAAAGCATAAGCAACGCCAAGGATAAGGAGCAATTATGGCACGAATCGTCGGTGTAGATATTCCAAATGAAAAGCGCGTCGTGATTTCGCTGATGTACGTTTTTGGCATCGGTAAACCACTCTCGCAAAAGATTTTAAAGGATGCAAAAGTTGACGAATCAGTTCGCGTCAAAGACCTCACTGAAGATCAACTCGTTGCCATCCGGACTCAAGTGGCCAAGTATCGCGTCGAAGGGGATTTACGTCGAGAAATTTCTCTCAACATTAAACGCCTTCAAGAAATTGGGACGTATCGCGGTTCCCGTCACCGTAAAGGCATGCCTGTTCGTGGTCAACGTACCCGGACCAATGCCCGTACGCGCAAAGGACCAAGAAAGACCATCGCCAACAAGAAAGAAGCCGTCCAAGGTTAAAGGAGAACAATCATGGCAAACGAAACTAAAAAGCCAGGCACTCCTGCGGCAGCTGGTGCTGTCACTGGGACTCCTGCAAAAGCTCCTCGTAAGAAGAAAGTTAAACGCGCGTTCACCAAAGCCATCGCTCACATTCATGCCACCTTCAATAACACCATTGTCACCATCACCGATGAACAAGGAAATGCGATTGCATGGAGTTCTGCTGGTGCATTAGGGTACAAAGGGGCGAGAAAAGCCACCCCATTTGCTGCTCAGGTTGCCGGTGAAGCATGCGCCAAAGCTGCCCTTGAACAAGGGATTAAGCAAGTCGATGTTAATGTCAAGGGTCCAGGTCCTGGTCGTGAATCCGCTGTGCGGTCACTCGCTGCTGCTGGTTTACAAATCACGATGTTAACGGACACCACACCCGTTCCGCATAACGGATGCCGTCCACCAAAACGCCCACGGGGCTAAGACGACTGATCACTGGAGGATCATAAACATATGGCAAATATTGCACGTCCATTTGAAAAGCCACGCTTTACTAAGAAATTATTTGATTCAACCCATCATTATGGTCGGTTCGTTTTAGAACCATTAGAACGTGGTTTTGGCTTAACCCTTGGTAACGCCCTACGTCGCGTCTTGCTCGCTTCGTTACCAGGTGCATCGGTGTACGCCATTGAAATTGAAGGCGCTCGTCATGAGTTTTCTTCACTCGAAGGTGTCCTTGAAGATGTCACCACCATCGTGTTGAATTTAAAGAATTTAGTCTTAACCATTGATGCTGAAGGCACCGATTCAAAAACCGTTGAACTCGACGTCAAAGGCGAAAAGACAGTCACCGCAGGAGATTTAATTCTTCCAGGTGGGGTTCAAGTGATGAATCCAGACCTTGTCATTGCCCATGTCACGAGCAAAGGTTCTTTAAAAGCAAAATTTTATGTTCGTAACGGTCGCGGTTATGTCACCTCAGAAGGTAACAAGGCCAATCGTTATAACACCCGTTTAGGTTTAATCGCCACCGATTCGAATTATTCACCCGTGAGCAAAGTGTCCTATTCAATTGATCCTACCCGTGTTGGTAACGACGCTCGGTATGATAAGTTAACCTTAGAAATTTGGACCAATGGTTCGATCACCCCACAAGCAGCCTTAACGTTTGCCACGCATATTTTAATGGCACACTTCCAAGGGTTCTTAGAATTAGAAGAAACGACCACCGATGTCAACATCATGAAAGAACCAACTCTTGAACCAGAAGATAAGTTCTCGAATATGACCATCGTTGATTTAGATCTATCGGTCCGTTCTTACAATTGCTTGCGCCGTGCAGGCATTGAAACGGTGTATGAATTAACACAAAAGACGGAAGAAGAAATGATGAAAGTACGCAACCTCGGAAAGAAATCTTTAAAAGAAGTCAAAGAAAAACTTCTTGCTCATGGTTTAAAATTCCGGGATGCAGAATAAGGAGTAACATATGCCAACCCAAGGTAGAATTAACGTACATGGTAAAGGTGGGGTTCGCTTTAAAGCCCCGTTTTCCACAAGTAAGTTTAACAATCAACTAAGAAACCTCGTCTCGACATTGATCACCGATGAAAAAGTCATCGTCACTGGTCAAATGGCCCAACCTCTTGTCAGTTTAGCGGCTCGATTAATCACCTATGCTAAAAAAGGTGATTTACACCATCGTCGCTTGGCCGCCAGTGTGGTTCGTCAATACACCGTTGATGAAAAGAATGGTGTCCTTGCATTGGAAAAACTATTCTCTGAACTTGGTCCTCGTTATGCCACCCGTCAAGGTGGTTATACCCGTAAGTTAAAAATGGTTCCTCGCCTCGGCGATAATGCCAAACGCTTACTGGTGGAATTCGTCAAGTAAACAATTAAACCTTGGGCAACCAAGGTTTTTTTAACATGATTAAGCATTACATCTTTGATTTAGATGGGACCCTCCTCGACACGGCCCCAGATTTGGCAAGAGCCATTCAAGACACCTTGATTGCTTTTGGTTTACCTCCAGTGACCTTGCAAGAAACCAAGACATTCATTGGTGGCGGTGCCCGTCAGTTTGTTCATGCCGCGTTAAAAGGAAAAGGCAATGACCCTTTATTTTTTGAAACATTCTTCGCTGCTTACATGATTCGTTATGAAGCGTATCAACTTGAAGTTGCTTCAATTTATCCGGGAATTAATCAAGTCCTCAAGACCATTCAACAACGAGGCCATCACGCCTATATTTTTTCTAACAAACCTCATGATTTAACCGTTAAACTTATTGATCATGTTTTTCCTAAGTTATTTACGGGGGTTCATGGTCATGTTCCAGGAACCTTACCCAAACCTGATCGAACGATGTTTGATCGATTTGCCCTTCGTCACGGCATCCACTTACCAGACAGTGTTTTTATTGGAGATGCTCCCCCGGATGTGCTCATGGGTCAAACCCTGGGTATCCCTACGATTGCGGTCACCTATGGGTATACAGATCGCGCTGTGTTGGCATCGTATCAACCAACCAAAATCGTCAATCATGCAAATGAGATTCTTGAGGCAGTGAAAAGCATTAAGTAAGTTCGTGTTTCATTGATGTCATTCAAGATAACAAAACACCTGACATTGGTCAGGTGTTTTTTTTAGTTATAAATTAGGAACTCACTAGGCTATAAAGATTCTTTTTTTAATTGCTTAAGAATCGCCATTTTTTGATCATCTGGGACAAAATGTTTTTTCTTCATCACCGTGTATTGTTGATGACGAATCACTTCTAAAATGGCTCGGTAGACGAGCAATGCACCCTTTAAAGGCCAGCGCGTATCCTCAGGAAAATGGACGAGCATAGGGAGTGCTTGTTGATAATATCGTTCTGCTAACGAAGCAAATTCTTCCCACATGGCAATGAAGGATTCATTGACCAAGGATTGTTTTAAATCGGATAAGGAATAATGATGCGCATTCATCAACGACTTGGGTAAATACACGCGGTCACGGCGATAGTCTTCACCGATATCTCGTAAAATATTGGTCAATTGAAATGCTCTTCCTAGCGCGATGGCAAAAGGTTTTAGATCCACGGTTGCTTTCGGTGCGAGAATAGGTAGCAACATCTTCCCAACACTGCTTGCAACCAAATCACAATATTGTAGTAATTGATCGATGGTTTCCATTCGAACAGGATGAGCGTCAAATTCCTGACCTTCGATCATTTCATAATAAGCTTGATAATCATAATCCACAGGATAAAAGCGAGTCGCAGTATCTTTCAGGGTCCGCCACCGAAAACCACCGACAGGATATCCTTTGACAAAATCATCAAGTTTACTTTTGTAGGCCAATAGTTGATCAAGGTCATTTTTTTCATCGATTAAATCATCAACATAACGGCAATAGGCATAGACAGAAAAAACACCCCTTCGTCGATGTTTATCGCTAATTTTTGAGAATGCAGCATAAAAAGAAGCAGAGTTCTTTTTAATAATTTGCTCAGTTAAAAAGTAATCAAGATCGAGACGAAGACTCATAACGTCCAATCCTTGATGATGGTATCAGAAACTATTTTAGCTGACTTCATCACGATGGGAATCCCTGCGCCTGGATGGGTGCTTGTTCCGGCAAAATAAAGCCCTTTGATCTTGAGGGCCTTCGCTTGGGGTCTAAAGAAATTACTTTGGAGTAAGACAGGTTTAAAACCAAAGGTAGCGGCAAATTGTAAATTAAATTGTGATTGCCAATCTTTCGGCGTCATCACTCGTTCGACTTCAATGGATGATTCAAAATCTTCAAATCCTGGAATGGAATTTAGTTTTTTCACCATTTTATCTCGATATTGTTTCGTCATGGTTTCATCCCATGAAAACGCATCTTTTTCTCGGTTTGGAACGGGAACAAGAATGTAGATGATTTCTTTACCAACAGGGGCAACCGTTGCATCGATTTGCGAAGGAGAATAAATATAAAACGAAGGATCTTCTGGAAGGGTAGGTTCAAAAAGGTCATCAATGTTTTTCTTAAAATCTTTTGCATAACGAATTTGATGAACGGTGGTTTTAATTTTTTTGTTTAAGCCAAAGTACATGATAAAACTACTGGAAGAGTATTCCATCTTTTTGATCTTGGCGGGTGTGTACTTTCCTCGATCGTTTGCATCAAGTAATTGTTCCATCGCATAAGGAAAATCAGCATTCACCAGGACAATATCACCTTCAATGGTTTTCCCATTAACTTTGATACCAACTGCTTTTCTCTCATGAGTTAAAATTTTTTCAACATTGGCATTGAGATGAATCTTGCCACCTAATTCTATGAATCTTTTTTCCATCGCTTTCGCCATCGCATACATCCCACCATGGATATACCAAATGCCATAAAGTAGTTCAATCATTGGAATGATGGTATAGATTGAAGGACCAACAAAAGGAGAAACCCCAATGTATAAGGTTTGGAAGGATAAGGCTTGCCTTAATTTTTCATTCTTCACAAATTTAGCAATCGATTGATAGGCAGAATTTAACGTTCTTAACCGGAAGGTATTGGTGATATTTTTCCAGTTAAAAAAGTCACCCGCGGTATGAAAAGGTTGATCAATGAATCCTTGACGCGCAACATTATAACGCTTATAAATATCCGCTAGGTAAGCCAAATATCCTTGGGTGTCTTCAAACGATACTTTTTCTAAAGCAGGAATGAGTTTGGTTAAATTACTGGAAACAGAAAAGGTTGTTCCGTCTTGATAGTGAAGTTGATAAAGCGGATCCAGGAGTTGCATGGATAGATAATCATCAGGATTTGCCCCGCTATACTCAAAAATTTCTCGATAGATTTCTGGCATCATCACAATCGTTGGGCCAACATCAAAACGAAACCCTTTTTCTGAATAAGAATACATACGGCCACCGACTTGGGGATTCTTTTCATAAATGGAAACATCAAAACCTTTGGATTGTAAGCGAATCGCACTTGCTAATCCTGCAGTTCCTGCGCCAATGATTAATACTTTTTTCTTCATATTGAAGTCCTTTTCATTTTATCATAATCAAGTTTTAAATATCGCTTTTATGCTATGATTTTTGTATGCAAACCTTGCCTCAACGTGCTCGTCAATTAAATGAAAAAAGTCATCTCCAAGGACCGATTGTCTATTGGATGAATCGGGACATGCGTCTAGAAGATAATTGGGCGTTAATCTATGCCCAAACCTTTGCCAATGACATCAAACAGCCTTGCGTGGTGATTTTTAGCTTATTTGATAGCTTCGGTAGTGCAAAAAACATTGCCGATGATCGTATGTTTAACCAGATGAAATTAGGCTTGAAGTTCGTTGATCAACAAGCCAAGTTACGTGGATTACCGTTTTACATTCTCCATGGACCTACGGTGGCAACGATTGCTCGTTTTCTTCAAGACATTCACGCGGGGATGTTGGTGACTGATTTTTCTCCGTTAAGAGACATGCGGGCATTAAGAACACAATTGGCAAGTAAGATTGCCATCAAGATGGTGGAAGTGGACGCTCACAACGTTGTGCCAATCCATGTTGCCAGTGAAAAACAAGAATGGGGTGCCTATACCCTCAGACCTAAAATTCATCGCTTACTTAAGGAATTTTTACATCCCTTTCCTTCATGGATAAAAACCATGCCTTTTCAATATCAAGGTATGAATGATGCCAGTTTTCTTAAAGCCATCAATGAAACCCTTGACCCAACGAAGGCAATGAATGAATTCATCCTCAAACGATTGGATCATTATGAAGAGAGATACAATCCGAACATCGAAGCAACGAGTCGGTTATCAAGTTATTTCCATTTCGGTCATCTCAGCAGTCAAACCGTCGCCCTTGCGGTGATCAAGACCGGTCAACCTCATGAGGCATTTCTTGAAGAGCTGATTGTCCGTAAAGAGCTTGCCGATAACTATTGTTTTTATAATCCGCATTATGATTCATTTTTGGGATTTCCTGATTGGGCCAAAAAGACATTGAATGCCCATCGATCGGATAAACGAGAGTATGTTTATTCATTAGAAACTTTAGCCAAAGGAATCACTCATGATGATGCGTGGAATGCTGCCCAAATCCAAATGGTCAAGACCGGATATATGCATGGATACATGCGGATGTATTGGGCCAAAAAGATTTTAGAATGGACATCAACCCCAGAAGAAGCGCTTCAATTTGCCAATACCTTAAATGACCAATATGAACTCGATGGTCGAGACCCTAATGGTTACACAGGCACGGCTTGGGCGATTGGAGGGGTTCACGATCGACCCTGGCAAGAACGGCCTATTTTTGGCATGATACGTTACATGAATGCAGCAGGATTAAAAAGAAAATTTGATATTGGTGCTTACATTCGTCACTGGTTAAATGTTGAAATCAAGGTAGAATAAAGATGATGGATATTAAATTATTTAATGGTCTGCATGATAAGTTAGAAACCTTTGTCCCGATTCATCAAGGTCAGGTGACCATGTATGTATGTGGACCGACTGTGTATGATTTTGTTCACATTGGTAATCTTCGTCCAGTCGTTGTTTTCGATGTTTTAAAGAAACTCTTGATTGCTTTAGGCTATCAAGTGAAACACGTCTCGAATTACACGGATATTGATGATCGCATCATTGAAAAAGCAAAAAAAGAAAACCTCGATGAAAAAACCATTGCCAAGAAATTCATCAAAGCTTACCAAGCAGATGTTGCAAACATGAATGCCTCATTACCCGATATGACTCCAACCGTCACAGAACATTTACCGGCAATGATTAAATTTATCCAATCGTTGATGACGAAAGGTTTTGCTTATAAGACACCAAGTGGCGACGTTTTTTTTCGGGTCAGAAAAATCAAAGATTATGGGCGACTATCTCATGTTGATGTGAATGAAATTAAAGTCGGTGCACGCGTTGAAAAAAATCAACATAAAGAAGATCCATTGGATTTTGCATTATGGAAACATACCACCGAAGGAATTATGTTTGATGCCCCTTTTGGCAATGGTCGACCTGGATGGCACACGGAATGTGTGGTGATGATTCAGGAAACCTTTCAACAGTCTTTGATTGATATTCATGGCGGTGGCTTTGATTTAAAATTCCCTCATCACGAAAATGAAATTGCTCAGTCAATAGCGATGAACCAAACACATCTTGCAAATTATTGGTTACACAATGGCTTCATCAATCTCAATGCTGAAAAAATGAGTAAATCCACCGGGAATATCTTTTTAGCGAAGGATTTTTTATCGACCTATGAAGGTCCTTTACTTCGTTATTTGTTGTTGGCAACGCATTATCGAATGCCTGTGAATATCACCTCAACCATCATTGAGAATGCGCAACAAGAACTATCCACATTACAAATTGCCGTTCAACAATTAGCAACGTTCATCCAACTTCATGGTGGTCAACTCATCAACAAATCTTTGCCCGCACCCATTGAATTTTTACAAGCATTATCCAACGATATCAACACGGCCAATGCTTTAACTTACTTGCATCAATATGTCAAAATAACCAACGGATTTTTGCGAGAAAAAACACCTTCTGTAAACGAATTGCTTCATCGTTTCTTTACAATTCAAGCGATGTTGACTATACTTGGTCTATTCATTTCTTTTCCTGTGTTGACCAAAGAAGATCATCAGTTATATAAGGACTATTTGTCAGCGAAACAAGCTCAAAATTTTCTTAAGTCTGATACGATTCGAGATGCACTAAAAAAACGTTTGATTTTAATTTAAACCATAAGGAGCACCATGATGAACATCTTTACAGTGACTACGCTTGATGAATTACTTGTCGATTTTCTCAATGGTTTTATCCCACCCTTTGGGAATTTTTTATTAAGTATTTTATCCTTGGTGATGGCTACTGTCTTGGCTGGATTGATTGGTTATGAGCGGGAATATCATGGTCACTCTGCCGGATTAAGAACGCACATTCTTTTGGCATTAGGTTCTTCGTTAATCATGCTGTTATCTATTTATGGCTTTGGTGATTTCAATCTTGATCGGGATCCTGCCCGCTTAGCGGCACAGGTCATCACCGGTGTTGGTTTGATAGGTGCAGGAACCATCATTCAAAATGGTTTTGATATTAAAGGGTTAACCACGGCCACCACATTATGGTTGGCGATGGCCATCGGTTTAGCATCTGGCGCTGGACAATTTATTTTAGCAGCATCAGGCGCGTTGGTTGGTTTATTCACATTAACCATGTTAAGAAAATTTGAAAGTTTTATAAATCGTAAAGCACCAAAAGTATTTGTCTTGGTTGAGGATAATCAACCAGTGTTAAAAAACCTTCATGAGTCTGCTCGAGAAATGCGCGTTGGTATTCGAAATATTGATTCTCAAATCACAACCTACCAAGGTGCTAAAGTGTTAAGAATTACCGTGACTTATTCACAAATCAATCATGCCACCGTCTTAACATTAATCGAGGATATCAAACTACGAATTAGTCCCATTGAAATCACATCTTCTTTCCATAACGAATAAGTTGAAACAACCTTAGGATTTTTGAACGATTTAGTCATGGAACAATATCGCTACGGGAAACATGCAGTTGAATCTAGTATTCGTTCAGGGAATGTAACGAAAGTTTTTTTAAGTACCAACTTTAAAGACCCAGTCATTCTCGCGTTACTTCAACAAAAAAAATTACCTGTAGAAAGGATAGAGGATGAACGTTTACAAAAACTGGTGGATCGTGCAAATCATCAAGGGATTGTAGCGCAAGTCAAACCTTTTCTATACACCGAATGGCTGCCATTTATCAAACGCTTGGCATCCAAAGAACAACCATTGTTAGTTTTGTTGGATGGTATTGAAGATCCGCAAAACCTAGGTGCCATCATTCGCACAGCCGTTGGTTATGGCGTCGATGGTTTGATCATCAAAAAAGATCGCCAAGTTGAAGTCACCTCTACGGTTGCTAAAATTGCCAGTGGTGCACTCGATCATCTACCGATCATTCAAGTGACCAATTTATCGCAAACTATTGCCACATTAAAAGAAAATCGATTTTGGGTTGTTGCCACTTCCTTAGCAGAATCTCAAGATTATCGAAGTGTGGATTACCGTGGACCGATTGCGATTATCATTGGACATGAAGGCCAAGGCATTACAAGATTGGTGTTAGAAAACAGTGACTTTAAAGTTAAAATTCCTATTCAAAACCTTGATTCTTTCAATGCTTCTACCAGCACTGCCATCTTATTAGCAGAAGTGTATCGACAACGTTTTCCTCTAAAGTAATCTTGTATTCATGCTAGCTATATCTGATGATGAAATTGTTTTTTTAGTGCGAGGTAAACAACCAGAAGCCTACTTACTTTTGTTGGAGCGGATGCAATTAAAACAAGATCGGTTGATTCATAAGCTTCTCTACATGCATCGGTATTGTGGATTGGATTATGATGATTTAAAAATTGTTGCTTTGCAAACCTTACTACTCGCGATTGAATCGTATGATCCTCATAAAAATATTTTTGATGCCTATTATCATTTTTTACTGCAAAGAGAATTAATCAACGAATTAAAAAGATTTAGTAGTGACAATCAAAATTTAATTAATACTGCCCTCTCGTTAGATTACGAAATCGAAGACGGGTCTTTCCTTAGTGATCTTGTTGGGCAAAAAGATCAGCAATTAATTGCCATGGTTGAAGATCCTTTTCATCAGTTGCTTGAAGGTGAAGACCATCAACTTAGCGTCAAGGAAAAAGCGATTCTTGCGTATTTAAAATTAGGATACAGTTTTACAGAAATCGCAAAGATTCTTGGTGGACATTACCGGCAGATTTCTAAAATTGCCAAAACGTTATTAGCTAAACATCGTGATTAATTAAAATGGATTTCATTGACATTGTAAAGCCCTCTTGTTATATTCAATGTAGCTTAGATGAGAAATAGGAAATCCCGATGCGAAAAAACATTATTTTAATCTGCACTCTATGCTTAGCACGGAATTACCAAACATCAAGTAAAGGTAGTGGCATTGCTGATACACGTTTGGCGTTAAAAAAATATTGCTCAACTTGTAATCGCTCAACGTTACACCAGGAAAGTAAATAAGGAGTGTTATGAACGTCAAGAAATTTTTTCAAGAAGTTACTCGAGAAGCAAAACGAATTCGCTGGCCAGAAACCAACACGTTGCTATCCTCGATTTTTATTGTCATTGTGATTACTGTTTTTTCTGCGTTTGCACTCACCCTTGAAGATTTAGCAGTCGCTGAATTACTCGGACAAATTCGTGCTGCGTTTGAAAGTTTGAGATAAGGAGAAACCCATGGAACAACCTAATACAGTTCAACCTACCACCCCGGTGGCGAATGGCGATAAACAATGGTATGTTGTCAGTGCTTACGCCAGTCACGAAAATAAAGTCGCCGATAATTTAAGACGCCGCGTCAATTCGATGACCATGGAAAATTTTATTTTCCGTATTCTTGTGGTCGAACAAGAAGAAGCTGTTTTTAAGAATGGCTCTCCAACTGGTAAAAAGAAATTACGCAACGTCTATCCAGGTTATGTATTCATTGAAATGGTCATGACCGATGATTCTTGGTATGTGGTTCGTAACACCCCAGGGGTGACTGGATTCGTTGGATCTTCCGGTGGTGGGACCAAACCCATTCCTGTCACACCAGAACAAATGGAACCAATCCTTAAACGGATGGGGATGGTCGATGCTGGCATGTATGATCGTTATGCGGTTGGTGATCATGTTAAAGTCATTCACGGGCCACTTGAAGGCACCGAAGGTAAAATTGTCACCATCGATAAGGCGTCTGGTTTGGTTAAAGTCGAAACCGTATTCTTTGGTCGATCGACATCCGTTGAAGTTGATTTTTCTGAAATCGAAAAAATTTAATCGTCGCGACGGTGACATAAGAAAAAAATTTGGGGTTTCCCAAATTTTTTTTATTGCTTATGATTTGTTGATCGCGTTAGAGAAGGTGATTACGTCTTTATTTTTACCAATGACATAGATGATGTCTTTGGCTTCAACCGATTCTTGCGCCTTTGGAATTTCCGGGATGATGCTTTCAATGTCTTCAGGGTTGACTTTCCCTTCCGTCTTTTTAATCAAAACGATGTTGATATTAAATTTATTACGCCAATCAAGATCGATGAGCTTTTTCGTTTTGAAGCCAACCGGAATCGTCACGGAAGACACCGCATAGTATTTATCAAAGGCAAAGTATTGTGTTAAGTTGGTTCCGGAAAGTCTAAAGGCAAGGGAACGACCAGCATCATCGGTGGGATGAATGATTTCATGAGCCCCTATCTTCTTAAGAATGGGTGCATATTCTGTGTTATCAACACGCACGACGATGTGGGGAATCTCCATGTCTGACAATAAGGCCGTGGTGATGATGGCATCATGCAAGTTATCGCCAAAGGTGACAATCGCGACATCAACATTTTGCACACCGACTTCGCGCAAACTATGTTGGTTGGTGCAATCGGTCGTAAAAACTGAGGTTAGTTTATCCTCCAACATCTTGACCCTGGTTTCATCCCGGTCAATGCCAATGACTTGTTGATTATTCTCAACCAAGGCTTTCGCCACACTTAAACCATATTGGCCTAAACCGATGACTGCAAAAGACTTTTCGTTAGCCATGTATCATACCTCCTACCCAATGGGTACAGTTGCTTCCATGTATTGGACATCACCTTGCTCAGTCCATGAAAGTTTATCAGAAAACACAGAGATTGCCGAGATCGGGCCAATTCGGCCTAAAAGCATGACCGTCAGCAAGATGAATTTTGAGGAATCGGTTAAATAAGGCGTAATTCCTTCAGAAAAACCAACGGTGCCAAACGCAGAGACAACCTCAAATAGTAAAGAGGTTCCTGTCTTTAATCCAAGCGGATAACCGGTGTTAAATTGTTCAATGTATTCAATCACGATCACTGTCAACAGAATAAACACAAAAGAGATAACGACCAAGGCCATGGATTTAAGGATCGATTCGATGGAGAAAGTTCGTTGAAAAGCATGAACACGTTTTCCTGAAATTAACGCCCAAATCGATAAAAAGACAATGAAGGTGGTTGTGGTTTTAACCCCACCACCTGTAGAGATAGGGTTGGCACCAATAAACATAAGGACCATGATTAAGTATTTACTGGCATTGGTTAAATCGCGAATACTAAGAATGGCCAACCCCGCGGTTCGACTGGATACACTGGTAAAGAAGGCATGGTCAAAACGAAAGAATTCTCCTTGACTAAATTCAGTAATCATCAATCCGAATGCGCCAAGCACAATGAGAATCGGCGTCATGATCGAGACAACTTTGGCATACGTTGACAACTTGCTTAGGCGAAAGCTATTTTTAAACAATTCGACCCACACCAAGAAGCCTAAACCTCCAGAAATGATAAGAATCACCGTGACACTTTGAATCAAGACGTTATCTTGATACGAGATTAAACTCGAATCACCCAAGATATCCAAGCCGGCATTGTTAAACGCAGAGATCGCCAAGAAAAAGGACTGAAAGATGCCCTCACCCCACCCAAACTGAGGAACCATCACAAAACCATAGGCAATTGCGCCCGCAGTGATAAATACTAACGCAATCAAGATCACGCGTTGAACAAACTTTAATGCCCCTTCCATGGTGGTTAAGTTTAAGGCTTGTTTGACCATGTATCGTTCCATAATCCCTATTTTTTTGCCAATAATGATGGTAAAAAAGGTAAAAATGGTAATAATCCCTAAGCCACCCAAGAGCATCATGATCATCAAGAGAACTTGAGCAAAGGTGGTGAATTCTGCGCCTACGTTACTGTATACGGATAACCCGGTCACCGCTAAGGCTGAGGTGGCCATGAATAGACTATCCACAAAGGACCCCCACTCGCCATTTCGATGAGAGATTGGCAAGGTTAATAACCCCCCGCCAACAATGATGGCAACGAGAAAACTAAGGAGAATGGTGTAGTAAGGTTTTTTGGTAAAGAAGTTCATGTATTTTTTGAATACGATGTCTATTATAGGACGAACAAGTCTAAATGTCTAATCCTCAACTTATAGTAGGGTGAAATGTAAGAAAAAGTACTTGCAATTGCCATGCTCTAATTATATAATTCCTGAGCATGGACTTTTGTCTCTTGCATTTGCTATGCGTGGAAGGACTGATTCATCCGTCGACCACCGCACGAAAGATCATGGATCCATAAGGAGGATACTCACGTGGCTAAACGAATCGCTAAAGTCGTCAAAATGGAATTACCTGGAGGCGAAGCTAAACCAGGCCCAAAACTCGCATCTGCGGGGATTGTCATGCCTAAGTTCTGTACTGATTTCAATGCTAAAACTGCTGATAAAAAAGGGGAAATTATCCCTGTTATTATTACCGCTTTTGAAGATAAATCGTTTGAGTTTGTCATTAAAACTTCTCCAGTTGCTGGCTTAATTAAAAAAGCCGCCGGTGTTGAAAGTGGCTCAAGCAATGCTAAAACAACCAAAGTTGGTAAGATATCTCGTGCTGCTTTGAAGAAAATTGCTGAATACAAGCTTCCTGATTTGAATGCTTATGATATTGATAACGCGATGAAAATCATCGAAGGTTCTGCTCGTAACATGGGCATCACCATCGAAGAAGACAACAAGTAAGTGGAAGAGCGTTGCTCGTTAACACCACAGAAAGAATAACATCATGAAACACGGAAAGAAGTATGAGGCTGCCTTAAAGCTGATTGATATCAATAAGTTATATACCATCCAAGAAGCCACGACCTTAGTCAAGAAAACATCGACCGTTAAGTTTGATGCAACCGTGGATGTCTCCTATCGTTTGAATGTTGATACCACCCAAGCCGATCAACAAATCCGTGGCACCATCGTCTTGCCTCATGGTAACGGGAAAACTAAGAAAGTCTTAGCGGTCACCACAAGTAAAACGGCCGACGCAAAAGCTGCTGGTGCAGATTTTGTTGGCGGTAAAGAACTCTTAGAAAAGATTAACAAAGAAAACTGGTTTGATTTTGATGTCATCGTGGCCACCCCAGAAATGATGGGTGAAATCGGTAAGTTAGGGAAAGTATTAGGACCTAAAGGTTTAATGCCAAATCCTAAAACTGGAACCGTTGCCGTGGATATCGGTAAAGCGATTAAAGACATCAAAGCTGGTAAAGTTGAATATCGTTTAGATAAAGAAGCCAATGTTGCTGTCTCCATTGGTCGTGTCAGCTTTACGGAAAAACAACTTGCAGACAATTTACAAGCGTTAACAGAAGCACTCGTCCGTGCTCGTCCTTCCTCCGTCAAAGGTAATTTCTTCAAAGCGGCTGCCATCCATACCACCATGGGTCCAGCGATTAAGATCACGTTCGACGGTCGTTAGTCTAGTCGTCTTCCCTTTGTTTGAGTGTTTTAGAACCATAGACAGCAACGGCCCCGGGGGCTTAATCATGTTGCCGAGGATCTCAGCATACTGAATCTCTTGGATCTACAACTCAAAAATATAACGGTAATCCAAGGAGGTGAACCAATGAACAAAACGATTCTCAAAGAAAAAGAAGCGTTAGTCAACGAAATTGAAACGTTGGCGAAGAAGAGCGCGTCTGTGCTTATTGTCGGTTATCAAAAGATGACCGTCGCTGAATTATCGACATTGCGTCGTAATTTACGTAAGAGCAACTCGCAATTTGGCGTATACAAAAATACGCTTGTCCGTCGTGCTGCTATTAAGTTAGGGGTTAAAGATGATGCTTTAGCCACTGCTTTAAATGGCGCGAACGGATTTATTTTTACCAGCGATGCCCTTGAAGTGAGCAAAACGGTGGTCAAGTTTACGAAGGCCAACGAAAAGCTCATCTTAAAAGGTGCCATTCAAGATGGTAAATTTATGGATGCTGCTCAAGTCAAAGTGTTAGCGTCTTTACCCGGAAGACAACAACTCTTATCGATGCTTGCCTCAGCGTTACAAGGACCGATCCGCAAATTGGCAGTGGCAGTGAAAGCTGTTGCTGACAAGCCACAAGCTACTGCTTAATACTGCCATAGGAGGAAATAAACATGGCCAAATTAACCAAAGTCGAAATGATTGCTGCCTTTAAAGAAATGACTGTCGTTGAATTAAACGACTTAGTCAAAGCGATTGAAACCGAATTCGGTGTCACCGCTGCTGCTGTTGCTGCTGCCCCAGTTGCTGCTGAAGAAGCAAGCACCAAGAAGGGCCCATCCGAAGTCACCTTAACCTTAAAGAGTGCTGGTGCACAAAAAGTTGCGGTCATCAAAGCAGTTCAAGCCATCACTGGTTTGGGTTTAATGGATGCCAAGAAATTGGTTGACGGCGCCCCAAGCAAGATCAAAGAAAAAATCTCACCAGTTGAAGCAGAAGAACACAAGAAAGCTCTTGTCGCTGCTGGCGCTGAAGTCGACATCAAGTAACGCCTTTACTCATACATTGAAAACCTGCCTTTTCACTAAGGCAGGTTTTACCACTTTATAGGAGGGCAACCGATGGGCCATTATTTCGAAAATAATCCGCCCGAAACCATCAAGGAATATACAGTCACGTATACCCTTCAGGGTCGGTCATTCTCCTTGATCGCAAGCAGCGGGATCTTTGCTAAGAAAGATCTTGATGTTGGCAGTCGATTGCTGATCAACGTGTTGTTGCAAGATACGTTAAGCGGCACCTGCTTAGACCTTGGCTGTGGATACGGCCCAGTTGGATTAACGTTAGCAAGTCTTAATCCAAAACTGACACTCACACTTGCCGACGTCAATGAACGGGCAGTCATTGATGCCAGACATAACGCCCAACGTCTTGGCTTGACGAATCTCCAGATATCGACGAGTGATGGTTTTCAAGAATTGACGCAGAATTTCGATGTGATTGCCTTTAATCCACCGATTCGCGCCGGAAAAAAAACGATCTATCGCCTTTATCAAGAAGCCAAACAGCACCTGAATCCGAATGGCAATTTATACATTGTGATTCGTAAGGATAAAGGCGCTGAATCCCATGAGACCTACCTGCTAACGTTGTTTAGCAAGGTCCTGCGCAGAGACCGAGATAAAGGCTATCTCGTGTTGATCGCAAAACCATAAGGAGAACACTATGGCAAAGAAACCAACGACGAAGAAAAAAGTTAAAATTGGCCGCGATACCGTTGCTTTAACTGGCCCATTAAAAATTGGGACTGGTGGTGCTCGTCACTATCAAAACATGGATAACAACCGTGTCAATTATTCTAAGATTTCTGGGGTATTGGCGCTACCAAACTTGGTGGAAGTTCAAACCGAGAATTATCAATGGCTTTTAGAAAAAGGTCTTGATGAGGCTTTAAAGGATATCTTTCCCATTGAAAATTATGCAGGCACACTCAAACTCGAATATTTAGGATTTCGCTTTGATGCGTCCAGCTATTCATATTTAGAATGTAAAGATCGGGATATGACCTATTCCGTCCCCTTACATGCCAACTTACGTTTAATCTTTAAAGAAGATGGCAATATCAAGGAATCGGAAGTCTTCCTTGGTGATTTCCCATTGATGACCAACTCCGGTACCTTCATTATTAATGGGGTTGAAAAAGTCATCGTCTCACAAATTCGTCGTTCACCTGGTGCTTATTTATCCAAGGCGATGGACAAGACAGGCAAATTCCTTTTCAAATCAGATTTAATTCCAATGCGTGGAACCTGGTTAGAATTTGAATCGGATGCCAAAGACATTTTATCGGTGCGGATTGACCGTCAACGAAAAATGTATGCCTCCATCCTTTTGAAAGCATTACTTGCCTTTGATGAATCGACCTTAGAAGGTAAAAATAAAGAATTACGCGCAGTTGAATATGCGAAGAAACTAGATGAAACCATCATTGGTTTATTTGGTGATAAAGACATTCTTCGTAACACCTTAGGTAAAGACTCGGATTCGGTCTCTACTCATTACGCCTTAAGCCATATTTTTTCGAAGATGAAACCTGGCGAACCAAGAACCGATGATGGAATCAATAATTTCATCATTCAAAAATTCTTTGACGCCAAACGTTATAACTTAGGCATGGCTGGTCGTTATAAGTATGCGAAAAAATTAGGCGTCTATAACCGTTTAGGTGGTCGCGTCTTAGCCGAAAATCTCATTGATGCCGATGGTGAAGTTCGTTTTGACAAAGGAACGTTATTGACCAAAGACATGGTGGAAGCTCTTCGTGTTGAAAAATTCTTTGAAAAAGGTGCCCATGTCGTGAAGGTACCAATCAATACCGATTTAAACAATCGTAATCTTGTGAACGTCGTCAAAGTTTATCCTAATGCGAAAAAAGAAACGATTGCCCATATCGTCGGTACCGACATCAATTTAAAAGATGAAGTCGTCACCATCCCTGATATTTTGGCAACCTTCTCTTATTTCTTAAACCTGATGGATGGCTTCGGAGATACCGATGATATCGATCACTTGGCCAATCGCCGGATTCACTCCGTGGGTGAATTGATTCAAAATCGTTTCCGTTTAGGTTTATCGAAGATGGCGAAATCCATCCGGGAAAAAATGTCTATTTCCGATATCACCAACGTTGCTCCACAAACCTTGGTCAACATCAAACCATTAACGGCCCAAGTCAAAGAATTCTTTTCTACCGATCCACTGTCACAATTCATGGATCAAACCAACCCACTTGCAGAATTAGCAAACAAACGCCGTATTTCCGCCTTAGGTAGTGGCGGGATTAAGCGTGACCGGGCATCGTTTGATGTTCGTGACGTTCACTATTCTCACTATGGTCGGATTTGTCCAATTGAAACCCCAGAAGGTCAAAACATTGGTTTAATCACCAATTTAGCAACCTATGCCAAAGTGAATCATTATGGTTTCATCGAAACCCCTTATCGTAAAGTCGATAAGAAACATGGTCGCGTCTTACAAGAAACGGAATACTTATCCGCCGAACAAGAACGGCCATTCATCATTGCCCAAGCCTCTGCAAAACTTGGCAAAGATGGCAAGTTCTTAGAAGACAAAATCATCGCGCGTTTCAATGGTGACAACATCATGGCGCCCGTGGAAGATGTCGATTACATGGACGTCTCTCCTAAGCAAGTTGTCTCGATTGCTTCCGCGTGTATTCCTTTCTTAGAAAACGATGACACCACCCGAGCCTTGATGGGTGCGAACATGCAACGTCAAGCCTTACCTTTATTAAGACCCCAAGCGCCATTTGTTGGCACAGGGATTGAACACGCGATTGCCCGTGACTCCGGTTTAGCCGTGGTCGCGCAACAAGATGGTGAAGTGACGTATATCGATTCACGCCATATCATCGTCAAAACCAAAGGCTCTAGTGAAGAAGTCACGTATCCATTACAAAAATTTAATCGCTCCAACCAAGGCACTTGCATTAACCAAGTGTCGATTGTTAAACCTGGTCAAAAAGTCTTAGCCGGACAAATTCTTGCCGATGGTCCAGCGATGGACAATGGGGATTTAGCCTTAGGTCAAAACGTGACGATTGCGTTTATGACTTGGAATGGTTATAACTTTGAAGACGCGGTCATCATGTCGGAACGTTTAGTCAAAGAAGATGTGTATACCTCGATTCATATTGAAGAACACACCCTAGAATGCCGTGCAACCAAATTAGGCAACGAAGAAATCACCCGTGATATTCCTTCCACGAATGAAGAAGCAAAAGCTTACTTAGATGAACGTGGGATCATCATCCCAGGTGCGGAAGTCAAAGAAGGCGATATTCTTGTTGGTAAAGTCACCCCAAAAGGCGTCACCGAACCAACCAGTGAAGAAAAATTATTACGCGCCATCTTTAGTGAAAAAACCAAAGAAGGTAAAGATTCCTCGCTCCGTGTTTCTCATGGTGGTGCAGGGATTGTCTTGGATGTGAAAATCTTCTCACGTGAACGTGGGGATGAATTAGCGCCAGGCGTCAATGAAGTGGTTCGTGTTTACATCGTTCAAAAGAGAAAAATCTCCGAAGGGGATAAGATGTCAGGTCGTCACGGGAACAAAGGGGTTATCTCTCGAATTCTTCCTGTTGAAGACATGCCATTCTTACCAGACGGTACGCCAGTGGACATCATGCTCAACCCATTAGGGGTTCCAAGCCGGATGAACATCGGGCAAATTTTAGAAATTCATTTAGGGATGGCTGCCAAAAAGCTTGGCATGAAAATCGCCACCCCAGTCTTCGATGGTATTTCCAATCAAGAAATCATGGACCTGATGAAAAAAGCAGGACTTGATGAAGATGGTAAATCCGTCTTGATCGATGGTCGCACCGGCGATTCCTTTGATGAACGCATTTCTGTTGGCGTCATGTACATGATTAAACTCGTGCACATGGTCGACGATAAATTACACGCACGGGCGACAGGTCCTTACTCCTTGGTCACGCAACAACCGCTTGGTGGTAAAGCACAAAACGGTGGTCAACGTTTCGGGGAAATGGAAGTGTGGGCACTGGAAGCTTATGGTGCTGCCAATACATTACAAGAAATTCTCACGATCAAATCTGATGACCGTGTTGGTCGTCGTAAAGCCTATGAAGCGATCATTAAAGATCGCGACATTCCACGTCCAGGCATTCCTGAATCGTTCAAAGTTCTTCAAAAAGAATTACAAGCCTTGGCCATTGATGTCCGCTTGTTTGATGAAACCAACCAAGAAATGGACATGGAACAACTTTCCAAAGATGCGCTAGCAGAAGAACGTAAGATCAACTCATCAATTCGCGCGTATACATCAGAATCATTTGATGCTGATGAAAACGAAATGGCGATTAATGAAAGCTTTATCATCGAAGATGAAAAAGGCGAAGTGGTCACGACTGCCAAAGTCGATGACGAAGAATAGGAAGGGAGCACACCATGGTTGAAATTAATAAAATTAGTAAAATCCGCGTCGGTTTAGCTTCACCGGAAACCATTCGTAAATGGTCGCACGGAGAAGTGATGAAACCAGAAACGATTAACTATCGTTCGCAAAAACCAGAAATGCAAGGTTTGTTCTGTGAAAAGATTTTTGGTCCTTCCAAAGATTATGAATGCCACTGCGGTAAGTATAAAAAGCAACGTTATGTTGGGGTTGTTTGTGAAAAATGTGGCGTTGAAGTCATGACCAAAGATGCCCGTCGTGAACGGATGGGTCATATCGAATTAGCCACACCATGTGCCCATATTTGGTATGTCAAAGGGATTCCTTCACGCATCGCCTTGGTGCTTGACATTAATGCCAAGCAATTAGAAGAACTCGTTTACTTAGTGGGTTCAACACTAATTTGCTTAAATGCTGGTCAATCAAAAATTTTAAAGTATCGTCAAGTCATTGATGAAAAAACCGGTCGCGTGGACTTTGTGTCGGTGATCAAAGAATTCCAAGGACGTTTAGAAGGTTATGAAGCGGCACGTGCAGAAGAACTCGTCAATCGTTTAGAAAACCGAAGTGAACCGATTAACTTTGAAGTTGTCACTGCTTTTATTCAAAAGCACTTAGGTGCAGAATTTGGTGAAGGTGCCGAAGCAATTAAACGTTTACTGAAAGAAGTGGATTTAGAAAAAGAATTTCAAGCGATCAACAAAGAAATGGTCAATGCCCCAACCCAACGTCGTAACAAGTTGATCAAACGTTTAGAACTTGTGGATAGTTTCCGGTTATCCAACAACCGTCCAGAATGGATGATTTTGGATGTCTTACCAGTGATTCCACCTGATTTACGTCCGATGCTTCAACTCGATGGTGGTCGGTTTGCGACTTCCGATTTAAACGATTTATACCGTCGTTTAATCGCTCGTAATCGTCGTTTAAAGAATTTAATTAACATGAATGCGCCTAGCACCATGTTACGTAACGAAAAGCGGATGTTACAAGAAGCTGTTGACGCCTTAATTGACAACGGCCGTCGTGGTAAACCAGTCTTATCTTCCGGTGGTTCGGGTCGGGAACTCAAGTCCTTATCCTCTGCCTTAAAAGGTAAACAAGGTCGCTTCCGTCAAAACTTACTCGGTAAACGGGTTGACTATTCTGGTCGTTCCGTCATCGCCGTTGGCCCAGACTTAAAGATGTATCAATGTGGATTACCTCGAGAAATGGCGATCCAATTACTGAAACCATTCATTGCTTCTTTATTGATTGATCGTGGGTATGCAAACTCCCATAAACAAGCAGAAAAGAAAGTCGAAAATTACGACGAAATTGTCTTTGATATCGTCGAAGAAATCATTTCCTTCCACCCTGTGTTACTCAACCGTGCGCCAACCCTTCACCGATTAGGGATTCAAGCATTCCAACCTAAACTAGTGGAAGGTCGCGCCATCCGTTTACACCCCCTTGTCACGACTGGATTTAACGCTGACTTTGACGGTGACCAAATGGCCGTACACGTCCCATTAAGCAAGGCTGCCCAAGAAGAAGCCGTGAATTTAATGTTAGCCTCCAACAACATCTTAGGCCCAAAAGATGGATTACCGATTGCGACGCCATCCCAAGACATGGTTATTGGTAATTTCTATTTAACGATGGAAAACACCAAAGCTTACTACGAAGCGAAAGCGGCAAAAGCGAAAAAAGCCGGGGATGAAATCAACGCAGAAATATATGAAGCATTTGCCAACGGCGAAGGAAAAGTCTTTAAAGATCTTTCTGAAATCTTGGTCGCTTATCAAACCAAACAAATCCACTTGCATAACCGGATTGCGGTCCCTGGATCCGCATTAAAGAAAACAAACTTTACCCCCGCGATGAATGAAGGTTATCTTTTAACCACCGTTGGTAAAATGATTTTCAATAGCATTTTCCCAAGTGACTTCCCTTATATCAACAACAAGAGTACAGCCAATATCAAAGGTGATCTTGAAGAATATTTTGTTCCTAAAGGAACGGATTTCCCCAAAGTCATTGCTAAGAAACCTATGATGATACCATTAGGTTCGAAAGATTTATCGGCCATCATTAAAGAAGTCTTCGCTCGTTATGGCACCAGCCGTACCAGCGTCATCCTCGACAAGATGAAAGACCGAGGCTTTAAGTACGCCACAGTTTCTGGTTTAACGGTTGCCTTAAGCGACATCGTGAAATTAGAAAACAAACAAGAAATTATTGATGAAGGTGATCGCCGTGTTGAAGAAATCACCGATCAATTTAATCAAGGGTTACTCACCGATGAAGAACGATATAATCTTGTCGTTCAAATTTGGAAAGAAGATGTTCAAAAGAAAATTGCCAGCAGTGTTCTTGCCCTCATGGCCAACAAGAATGACAACCCACTCAACATCATTTTCAACTCAGGGGCACGTGGGAAGGCCTCTAACTTTAACCAATTGATTGGTTATCGTGGATTGATGTCAAAACCAAATGGTAAGTATATTGAACTTCCTATCCGTTCTTCCTTCCGTGAAGGTTTATCAATCTCTGAATTCTTCATCGCCACCCACGGTGCGCGTAAGGTCGGTGCCGATACCGCGTTAAAGACAGCTGACTCTGGGTATTTAACCCGTAAACTTTGTGACGTTTCTCAAGACGTGATCATTCGTGAAGCCGACTGCGGTACCGATCATGGCACCAATGTCTATGACATCAAAGATACCGCACGTGACACGATCATCACACCATTATTAAGTCGATTAGTCGGTCGCTTTAACATCCGCGATGTCATTCATCCAAAAACCAAAGCGGTGATTGTTGAAGGTGATCGTATGATGGATGAACGCGATGCCAAGTTGATTGTTGATGCCGGGATTACCGATGTAGAAATTCGCTCGGTTATCGGTTGTGAATCCAAAGGTGGGATTTGCCAAAAATGTTATGGTCGTCACTTGGCCACAGGCAAACTTGTGGAAATTGGTGATGCCGTTGGCATCATGGCCGCCCAATCGATTGGGGAACCAGGAACGCAGTTAACGATGAGAACATTCCACGAAGGTGGTGTTGCTGGTCGTAACATTACCGACGGGTTGCCACGTGTTGGAGAAATTTTTGAAGCTCGCCGTCCAAAAGGTGAAGCGGTGATTTCCTCGATTAGCGGAAAAGTCGTGAACATCGAAGACAACAATGGTCGTTATAAAGTTACCGTCAAGAATGATTTAGATACCCTAGATTTTGATACCCCATTTGGTTCACGCTTGCGTGTCAAAGTCGGTGACAAGATCGTCTCAGGAACTAAAATTTCTGAAGGGGCTGTGTATCCAAAAGATTTATTAAAGTATGCCGATATGACGGCTGTTCAAAAGTACATCATCAAAGAAGTTCAAAAGGTTTATCAATCCAACGGGGCAAGCATTGCCGATAAGCATATTGAAGTCATCATTCGTCAAATGACCCGCAAGGTGCTCATCATTGATGGTGGAGATACCGATATGTTAACCGGTTCGAAAGTGGACACAACCACCTTCACGGAAAAGAATGAAATTGCTTTGTTATCTGGTAAGAATCCAGCGGTTGCGATGCCACGTTTATTAGGGATCACCAAAGCATCCTTAGAAACCGAATCCTTCCTCTCGGCAGCATCTTTCCAAGAAACCACCAAGGTGTTAACCGATGCGGCCATCAAAGGAAAAACCGATGTTCTCCATGGTCTAAAAGAAAATGTGATCACTGGGAAATTAATTCCAGCAGGTCGTGGTTTATTCACGGACGCGATGAAGAAAACAACGGCAGATAACTTTACCGTTGAGCAATCCATGCGCCAAATCAAAGCCAACTATCGTTCCAATGATGAACAATACTTGGAAAAGTTTGAAGACTTTTTAGAAGATTAATCGTTAAGGATAAACCTACGGAAAGAGGATGCCAACAGCATCCTCTTTTTATTTTTGTTATGATGATGACAAGATGAAACGCTTCCTAACCCTCACCTTATTAATTGGATTCCAACTCCTTCAATCTTCTTCATTTCCCCTCACATCGACCTTGAGTGGTGTTAGCTATCGTGATGTCAGAATCAACGAAGGATATGCCACCGCCATGCCCAGTACAGGGCTCGTCAATATGTTGGTAATTCCTATTCAATTCACCGATGCGACATGTGCGGAGATTCTTGAAGGATGCCAACAAACCAAGGACAACATCGACACTGCTTTTTTTGGTTCTCCATCTGAATTGCCTTGGCATTCAGTTGCCTCTTATTATCACACCTCGAGTTATGGACAATTAACCATTGAAGGCATGGTGACCGATTGGTTTACTCCATCCATCACGGCTGTTGATTTATCCAACAACCGCGGTTTACTTGGTGGAGACGTCATTCAACCAGCACTCACCTATTTTAAAGAAACCTATCCTAATCGGGTCTTGGATTTTGATCAAGATCAAGATGGTTATTTGGACGCGGTTTATTTTATTTATTCCTTACCTTTTGATCCTCAAGGGGAACAATATGGCGAAGACAAGGATGTGTTTTGGGCGTTTGTTGCCTATCAAGGTGGCGCGGCTAATGTATTAAGTCCTACGTTATTTCATTATGGTTGGAGTAGTTATCAATTCATGTATGAAGATGGCTACTATCAACGTAGTGCCAACGGCAAAGCAGAATGGAATGATGATAATGAACCGATCTTTTTTCCATGGATTGATAACCAAGGTCGGCGGACGGTGGATGCCCATGTCTATATTCACGAAGTCGGACATTTATTAGGATTGCTAGATTATTATTCTTATGATCGGACTGCCGGGGATTGGGGTCCTTCAGGGGCATTAGACATGATGGATTACAACATTGGTGATCATAATGGATTTTCGAAAATGGCATTAGGATGGATTCCTCCAACATTCATGAGTCAACCTGGAACCGTGGTCTTACCTTCGATTGCAACCCAGCCTTCGATCTTGATGTTAACCAAACCTAATCCCACGACGATGATGGATGAATATCTCTTGCTTGAGTTTTATCAACCGATTGGCTTGAATCAAAAAGATAGCCAAGCTTCTTTTGCCGGAAGGTACCCGCGCATGTTTACATCCTCAGGATTAAAGATGTATCATATCGACGCAAGAATCGCTCAGTTGATGATCACGAGTCAAGGATTAACCTTTGATGCTTATGTGAAGGACATGGTTTATACCAGTGGATATCGTTATCAACTTGCGCACAGTAACACGGTGAGTCGTAACGCGGTCGGGACCAATCCTAACTTTAAACTCATTCACTTATTGGAATCCTCTGGCGTCAATACCTTCAAACACCAAGGCTTTGCAACCAATGCCACCTTGTTTCAAACAGGGATGGCCTTTAACGACCAAGATCAACCTTTTTATTTTAATGATGGAACTAGGTTACCATGGCAACTTACCATAGGGGAGATCACCTCCTTGGGGATTGAGTTAGAGCTCACAAAGATTCCCACATAAACTCCTTGCAAATCGTTGATGAGGTTTATATAATCTATTCGTGCCTATGGAATGACCTGAAAAGGTCATTTTTAAAGTAGGTGCTTGATACACCCGGTATTGTGGAACAATACTTTAAAAGGAGAACATATGCCAACCATTCGCCAATTAGTACGTAAAGGTCGCCAAGATCCGCTTTATAAGTCGAAGTCACCAGCCTTAGGAAAACGTTGGAATTCATTAACCAAACGTACGGTTATTCAAGCGTCTGCGCAAAAGCGCGGCGTTTGCACACGTGTTGGTACCATGACCCCAAAGAAACCAAACTCGGCATTAAGAAAATATGCTCGTGTTCGTTTATCCAACGGTTATGAAGTCACTGCTTATATTGGTGGTGAAGGTCACAACTTACAAGAACACAGCACCGTGTTAATTCGTGGTGGTCGTGTCCCAGATTTACCAGGTGTTCGTTATCATATCGTGCGCGGAACTTTAGATACCGCTGGAATTGAAAAACGTCGCCAAGGCCGTAGTCAATATGGTACCAAGAGACCTAAAGCAGGTGGAAGTAGTGCAGCTCCTGCTGCCAAACCAGCTGCCGCTGCTGCCAAACCAGCTGCCGCTCCTGCTAAATAAGAAAGCGAAGGAATAAATTATGCCACGTAAAGGTCAAGTCGCTAAACGCGACGTTCTCCCAGATCCAATTCACAATTCAAAATTAGTGACCCGCTTGATCAACAAGATCATGATCGATGGTAAACGCGGAATCGCACAAAATATTTTATATAAAGCTTTCCAACGAATCGAAGAAAAATCCGGTAAGCCATCGATGGATGTCTTCGCAACCGCGATGGACAACATCATGCCTGAAGTTGAATTAAAGACCCGCCGTGTTGGTGCTTCTAACTATCAAGTTCCTGTGGAAGTCAGTGGCTTACGTAAAACCACCTTAGGGTTACGTTGGTTAGTCTCTTATGCACGATTACGCAATGAAAAAACCATGGAAGATAAGCTTGCTGGGGAAATCATTGATGCTGCCAATAATTCAGGTGCTTCCGTGAAGAAGCGTGAAGATGTCATTAAAATGGCGGAAGCAAACAAAGCTTACGCACATTATAAGTGGTAGGAGAAAACTATGCCTAAACGCGAATACGACTTTAAACATACGCGCAATATTGGCATCATGGCCCATATTGACGCTGGTAAAACCACCACCACAGAACGTATTTTATATTTCACCGGTAAGATTCATAAAATCGGAGAAGTCCATGAAGGCGCAGCCACGATGGACTGGATGATTCAAGAACAAGAACGTGGGATCACCATTACGTCTGCTGCCACCACCGCCTTTTGGAAGGGTTACCGCATTAACGTCATCGATACCCCAGGACACGTTGACTTCACGATTGAAGTTGAACGTTCGTTACGGGTGTTAGATGGTGCGGTCACTTTGTTAGATGGAAAAAACGGAGTTGAACCACAAACCGAAACCGTCTGGCGTCAAGGAACCAAGTACGGCGTTCCTCGCATTGTTTTCGCAAACAAGATGGATGCCATCGGTGCTGATTTCGATATGTGTATTGAAACCCTTCATTCCCGGTTAGCGGCGAATGCAGAAGCCATTCAATATCCGATTGGTTTAGAAAATAATTTCAAAGGGATCATTGACATCATTGAGCAAAAAGCTTGGATGTATACGGAAAATAAGGATGACGCCCCCGTGGCAGCACCTATCCCAGAACAATATAAAGATAAGGTCAAAGTCTTAAGACAAAAACTTCTTGAAGCGATTGCGGGATTTGATGATGCCTTGATGGTCAAGGTCTTGGATGGCCAAGATCCAACCGTGGAAGAAATCAAAGAAGTCATTCGAAGAGGAGTTTTAAAGGGCGAATTTTTCCCAGTCTTATGTGGTGCATCTTATAAAAATAAAGGGATTCATCAACTCTTAGACGCGGTTGTTGCTTTCTTACCTTCACCAACCGATATTGAAAATGCCGAAGCAACCTTACCAAATGGAGACAAGTTTAATGTGGTCCCGGATGATGAAAAACCAGTGGCAGCGTTAGCATTTAAAATTGCCACCGATCCATTCGTTGGTCGTTTATCTTATGTCCGTGTTTATACGGGAACCTTAAAGGCCGGTTCGTATTTAATTAACACCACCAAAGGTGTCAAAGAACGTATCGGACGTGTCGTGTTAATGCACGCTAACCACCGTCAAGAAGTCGACGAATTACACGCCGGTGATATCGGTGCGGTTGTTGGATTAAAAGGCACGACCACTGGGGATACCTTGTGTGACGAAAAGTTTGAATTACTTTTAGAAAAAATGGAATTCCCTGCACCAGTCATTGAACAAGCCGTCGAACCAAAGACCAAAGCTGACCAAGAAAAAATGTCGATTTCATTAATGAAACTTGCTGAAGAAGATCCAACCTTCCGTGTCTCCAGTAATCAAGAAACGGGACAAACGATTATCGCTGGGGTTGGTGAACTTCACCTCGATATCATTGTTGACCGCTTACGTCGTGAATTTGGTGTCAACGTCAACGTCGGTGCCCCTCAAGTTGGTTATCGTGAAACCATTCGTGGTACGGCTGAATGTGAAGGAAAATATATTCGTCAATCCGGTGGACGTGGTCAATATGGACACGTTTGGATCCGCTTCGAACCAAATCCTGGTAAAGGATTTGAATTCGTCGACGCGGTTGTCGGTGGGACTGTTCCTCGTGAATTTATCAAACCAACCATGGAAGGTTTAAAGGAAGCTCTCCATCGTGGGCTTGTCGCTGGCTATCAAGTCATCGATGTCAAAGCTACCTTGTTTGACGGATCTTACCATGATGTCGACTCTGCGGAAGGTGCATACCGTATCGCCGCGAGTATGGCCTTAAAAGCTGCTGCTAAACTTTGTCTGCCAGTGATTCTTGAACCGATCATGAAAATTGAAGTTACGGTTCCTGAACAATATTATGGTGATGTCGTTGGCGATATTGCTCGCCGTCGTGGACAAATGACCGGTGACTCTCAACGTGGCAACGCCAAAGTGGTTGAAGCCGAAGTCCCGCTTGCACAAATGTTTGGTTATGTCACGGACTTACGCTCGTTTACTCAAGGACGTGGAAACTACACGATGCAATTTGATCACTATGGAGAAACCCCACGATTTGTCGCGGAAGAAATCATTAAAAAGGCTGGGGCAAAAGCTGACAAATAGATAGCAATTAGCATTGATTTTCTAAAAGAAGTGCGTTAAAATATTAAAGTTGAATAACTAAAAAAGTTATAAAAAAAGGAGAATGCTTATGGCAAAAGAAAAGTTTGATCGGAGTAAAGTACACGTTAATATCGGGACCATTGGTCACGTTGACCATGGCAAGACCACGCTCACTGCAGCAATCACAACCGTGTTGGCAAAACAAGGTGGTGCAACTGCAAAGAGATATGATGAAATCGACGCAGCCCCAGAAGAAAAGGCTCGTGGTATCACCATTAATACCTCGCACATTGAATACTCTACCAAGAGTCGTCACTATGCTCACGTCGACTGCCCAGGACACGCTGACTATGTTAAAAACATGATCACCGGTGCTGCGCAAATGGACGGTGGGATCTTAGTTGTTGCTGCCAATGACGGTGTCATGGCGCAAACCAAAGAACACATCCTTCTTGCTCGTCAAGTTGGTGTCCCATTCATCGTTGTCTTTTTAAACAAAGTCGATTTAGTCGATGATAAGGAATTAATCGATATCGTTGAAATGGATATCCGTGATACCTTAAGCAAGTATGGATTCCCAGGTGATAAGATTCCTGTGATTCGTGGTGCTGCCGTCAAAGCTTTAAACGGCGATGAAGCAGAACAAAAAAATATCTTAGCCTTAATGGAAGCGGTGGATACCTATATCCCAACTCCAAAGCGTGAAAAAGATAAACCATTCTTAATCCCAGTTGAAGATGTCCTCACCATCACTGGTCGTGGCACGGTTGTCACTGGACGTGTTGAACGTGGAACTTTAAAACTTAACGATGAAGTTGAAATCGTTGGGATTCGTGACACCATCAAGTCAGTTGTGACTGGAATCGAAATGTTCCGTAAACTTCTTGACGAAGCGCAAGCTGGTGATAACGTTGGTGTTCTCTTACGTGGGATCGTTCGTGAACAAGTGGACCGTGGTCAAGTCGTTGCAAAACCAGGTTCAGTGACCCCACACACCAAGTTCTCTGCCACCGCTTATATCTTAACCAAAGAAGAAGGTGGCCGTCATACCTCATTCTTATCCAACTATCGTCCACAATTCTACTTCCGTACCACCGACATTACCGGTGTGATCGAATTAGCAGCCGATGTGAAGATGGTCATGCCAGGCGACAACGTCACATTCAATGTTGAACTCATTCACCCAGTGGCGATTGAAAAGGGAACCAAGTTCTCGATTCGTGAAGGTGGTCGCACCGTCGGTGCGGGTACTGTTAACGAAATCATCAAGTAAATTCTCTTCTAGATTCTATTTAAGAAAAGACCGATTTGTCGGTCTTTTTTTCTTGCATTCTTTGCATATTTTCTTGATAATAAAAGAATGAAAACAAACCCATTTGCTGTCAATGCTAATTTATTAAAACGAACTGGCGCTGCTGTTCTCGATTTATTTTTATGGTTAATGGCATCGTTATTATTGTTAAGTTATCTATTTGGTCCACTTTATGATGGCCAATATGGCACAAGTCAACTCTCGCGAGAATTTGTTGCTTATCAAGAAGCGAGTTATTTGTATGGTACCGACGAAGCGACCAATCAATTGGTGAACATCGATTTGGATGAAGTACCTACGGCGATCTACTCGTATTACTCAATGTTTAAACATGGTAAAGTTTACGCTGCAAGTGAACCTGCGTTTGACTTTAGAGTTGCTTGGTTTAATGAGAATGTACTAAAAGTGACTGAAACAGACTCTCTATTCACCTTGGTGAATGGGGATGACAATGTCCTTGCGGTGGTTAAAGCAGGCATTGAAGAGATTGATTTGGATGAATTTTACACAGAAGCGTATCGCCAAGCATTGATTGATTTTAATACGTATCCTCCATTTTCTTCCTTGGTGAATTTAATCAACGGATACTTTCTTGAAATCATCGGCTATAGTGCCTTGGTTTCTTTCATCATTTTTTATATCCTTGTTCCACTCGCCGCCAAACAAGGACAAACGTTAGGTAAACGCGCGAGTCAATTGATTGTCGTCAATGACAAAGGTTATTTCGTCCAATGGTGGCAATTGCCATTGCGTAGTGTGGTCTTGGCGGCCACCTTATTCACGGCTCTTTATACCATTTTTGGATCCCTACTTTTGTCTTATACCTTGATGGTGTTTACCAAACAATATCGATCAGCGAATGATTTTATTGCCCTCACTCGCGTGGTGGATAAAAAAGCTTCGGTGATTTTTATTGACGAACAAAGCATGCTCGCGTATGAACATCAGTTAACCAAGGATGAACCATCATCATTAGACGTTAAACCTAGTCCGTATTTAAAGTAAGTTAAGCGAATTCACACTAGAATTTTCGTTGAATTCAACGTCTAATTATTGTAAGATAATTTGGCAATGCACCATTAGCTCAGCCGGTAGAGCAGCTGACTCTTAATCAGCGGGTCATAGGTTCGAATCCTATATGGTGTACCATTGAACCTCATCACATCATGCTTGTCATGATGTTTTTTTATGGATGACTATCTTCCATTCATAAAAATATCCGATAAAATCAAGCTATTTTTAAATGATGACAAACAATCCTTCATCCCCGTGAACGAATAGGGTGATTATTCGCTACAATAGAAGTATGGTCAAACGTCCAATCTATCAAAAAATATATCAAGCATTATCGACAACCTCACATAAATATGTGACCTCAGAGATGCTTGCCCAATCCATTGGGATCTATCCTGATGTCATTAATGATGCATTGTCTTTATTTAATCCTGTGGTCACGTTGGATGTGACCTTTAATTTATTAGAACTATTACCTTTGTTAGCAACCCATTTAGGCTCAAACAAAAGCGTCAGACAAAAAAGTCATCGGCCTAGTTCAACGATTTTACCTTATGAGAATTTTTCAGATTTTGTTTACCAAAAAATGACGATGGCTGGTATTGTTGATAAAAGTTTACAACTCTCGGACAAAGATTTAAAGATGGCGAAGAAATTAATTGTTAACGAACTGAAAAGCAGGAAGAAATAAAAAATGGTCGGAACGATGAGATTCGAACTCACGACCTCTACCACCCCAAGGTAGCGCACTACCAAGCTGTGCTACGTCCCGCCAACCATGATTTTATATGAGAAACCACTTGGATTCAATCCTTCGACCAATGATGAGAAAAAAACAAGCCTTTCTCTTGTCTACAAAGTATACGGGCAAGAACCGGTAACCCATGCAAACCATTGAATGGCACACGTTTCAAGCTTTAAAAAGAGGTAATCACGAAGCATTTCATGAGGTTTATCAGCAATTTCGTAGTCTTCTGTATGTCATTATTCTCTCGATTGTGAAACATGAACCGACGGCCGAAGACCTTTTACAAGATACCTTTCTCAAGATTTATCAGAAAGTATCGACGTTAAAGGATCCTGACAAGTTTCAAGCTTGGGCGTCGATGATTGCCAAACACACTGCCTTGAACGAACTGAAGCGAAAAAAAGAAGAAGTTTGGCAAGAACAGTATGATCAAACCAGCAGTGGAGAAGATGGGAAAAGTTTATTCCAAACCTGGCATAAGCATCTTAGTGATCAAGAGAACTTGGTAATTGCATACAAGATTGTCTACGAGTTAGGATTTGAAGACATTAGTAAGTTGATGGATGTGTCGTTATCTAACGTTCATCATCTCTACGAACAAGCCCTTGATAAATTAAAAGTGATGTATCGGAAACAAAGATGAAACAAACCAAATTAGAAAAACAAATCAAACAATCTGGGCAAGCTTATTTTGACAAGCGTACGGCGCATTTGAATTTTCAAGGTGTCCTCAGTCAATCAAAACCTTGGTGGATGACCTTGGCCATGTGGGGAACCCCCGCGGCAGCCGTGGCGACCACCGTGACGGTCTTGGTTGCTGTGCTCATTGGGGCGATGGATCCCAATGGTTCGGTGCCACAAACCTTACGATCTCTTCAAGCTTTAAACGCGGTTAGTTTTCCTTCTTTTGATCAACGAGACCAAGCGGAAGATTTTTTAGAAGGGCAACCTCGCTACGAAACCTATCAGTCGCAAGTCAGTCAGTATTTTGCTCGCACTGCCCCGGACTTATTTTCAACCTCAAACAATCTTGCTTATTCTCCACTTTCTGCTTTCATGGCCTTAACGTTACTGTTGGAAGCAGCGGATGGGCAAACCCGAGAAGCCCTTGCATCTATCCTCGGGGTTGAAGACATGGATCAACTTCGTGAAGAAACCAGTCAAGTTTTCATTGATACTTATTTAGAAGATAAAGAAACATTGAATCAACAAGAAACGCTCGTCGCCAAATCTTTACTCGGCAATGGGGTGTTTGTTCGCGAAGACATCGAGGTCAACCCAACGTATCTAAATCGTTTAAGTAGTGACTATTTCACGGAAGTTTTTCATACCGACTTTCAACCCGATGGTTTAGAAGACATGGCCAATTGGTTAAATCAAAAAACCTTTAATTTTTTAGACATGAAACCTTCAGATCTTGGATTAAATCAAGACACAGCGATGGCGTTATTCAATACGTTTTATCTCAAAGCCAATTGGCTTGAAGCGTTTGATATTTTAACCACCCAAGGGACATTCACCAATTCAAGCAATCAAAGCAATGTCCGTGGTGTCACGTACATGCAAAAAGAAACCCGTTCCACTTTATATTTAGATCAACCAGGATTCACCTTAGGCGTGGATCAAGCCTATGGTGATCATCGCATCGTTTATGTCTTACCCAAAGGAAATTTAACCCCTATTGATTTACTATCGGAAACGTATTTACCTTCCATTCAAGCAGCCTTCACTTCACCTGCCACCAATGAACGCATTTTATTAACGGTGCCCGCGTCGAGTACCCAAGGTAAACTCGATTTGAAAGCAAACTTATTGTCTGTGTATCCTGGGATTGCATCCCTGTTTGATCCTCAACAAGCGGATTTATCGAAAGCATTGCCTGGGGCATACGTCCAAAGTTTAAATCAACATCTTCGGGTTGATCTTCTTCAAGATGGTATTGAAGCTGCCGCAATCACTGAAGCCAACGTTGGGGTGACGTCTTTCCCAACTCCTCCTCGCGTTAGTTTAAATCTAGATCGCTCATTCTTATATTTTGTGATTAATCATCAAGGATTGATGCTATTTTCTGGCGTCGTTCACCAACCCAATATCTAAATAGAGGCATAGGCGCTTTTGCCCCATTCTGCTTTTTTCGGTCTATAATGAATGGTTGAGGAATTCAGCGATGGACCGTAAACACATCATCATTAAAGAAGCGCGAGAAAATAATTTAAAATCCGTCAGCTTAACGCTTCCAAAAGAAGAACTCATTGTTTTTACTGGGGTATCAGGCAGTGGCAAAACCACCCTTGCCTTTGACACGATTTACATGGAAGGTCAACGGCGATACGTCGAATCCTTGTCGAGTTATGCTCGGCAGTTTTTAGGCAATATTGAAAAGCCAGATGTAGAATCGATTGAAGGGTTATCGCCAGCGATTTCCATTGATCAAAAATCCACCTCACATAATCCTCGCTCTACCGTAGGAACGGTCACCGAAATTTATGATTATCTTCGGTTACTGTATGCCCGGGTTGGGGTTCCTTATTGCCCGACGCATCATGAACCAATTTTGTCGTTTACCGTCTCGCAAATCGTTCAAGTCATCTCGCAATTGCCTTTGCAAACGAAGTTACACATCCTTGCCCCGTTGGTTCAAAATGAAAAAGGAACCCATAAAGATACCTTCACCAAAATCAAAACTTCTGGGTTTGAACGAGTCAGGGTCAATGGTGCTTTCTTTCGCTTGGATGAAGTTCCAGTCCTTGATAAAAACAAAAAACATGTCATCGATATTGTCATTGATCGTTTGATTGTGAATCCTGAATCAAGAACCCGTTTATTTGACGCGGTCACTTTAGCCCTTGATTGGTCCAAAGGCTATGTGGTGGCGTTTGACGGAAACAAAGATCATCTATTTTCTAGCCACCACGCGTGTAAGTATTGTGGATTTTCTGTTCCTCAATTAGAACCACGCCTTTTTAGTTTTAATGCTCCATCAGGGAGTTGCCCCGATTGTCATGGCCTTGGCATCAAGCGTGAAGCTGATGTCCAACGCATCATCCCAGACATGAGTTTATCGATTCAACAAGGTGGAATTAACTTTTATAAAAACATGATTGGGACCACCAACTTATATTGGCAAGAATTTAAAAAACTTTGTGAGTTGTATCAAATTCCTCTTGATATGCCTTTAGCAAAACTAACTAAGGAACAACTGAAAGTTATTTTATTTGGTTCCCCGAAAATGCATCAATATCAACTCCAATCCGCTTCGGGCAACATCATGAATCGCTTTGATTTCATTGAGGGCATCAAAATCAAACTTGAACGGTTGTATCACGAAACCCAATCGGAAGGCATGCGCGAATTGTATGAACGATATTTTACGGACCGCGAATGCACCACATGCAAAGGGGCGAGATTAAATCCTCAAGTGTTGAGTGTGCAAGTCGGTAAAAAAAACATTGATGAATCCACAAGAATGTCGATGCTTGAATTCATCGATTGGATGAAAAGCACCGAAGCGTCGATGTCAGAATCCCACCGCACGATTGCCCGGTTGGTCATCAAAGAAATTTTATCGCGAGCAGGATTCTTGATGAATGTGGGCTTAGACTATTTAACCTTATCCCGCATGGCAATGACGTTATCAGGTGGGGAAGCTCAACGCATTCGGTTGGCCACCCAAATTGGCTCACAATTAACTGGGGTGTTATATGTCTTGGATGAACCAAGCATTGGTCTTCATCAACGAGATAATCGCCGATTGATCAACACGTTAAAAACGATGAGAGATTTAGGCAACACGGTGATCGTCGTGGAACACGATGAAGAAACAATGCGTGAGGCAGATTTTATTGTTGATATTGGTCCGGGCGCAGGGGCCCAAGGTGGCGAAGTGGTCGCCCAAGGTCGTATTGAAGACATCATTGCCAGTCCAAGGTCGATCACGGGTCAGTATTTATCTGGGAAGAAAAGTATTCCCTTACCCAAACAACATCAACCAGGGAATGGTAAATTCATCAACATCATTGGGGCACAGGCCAACAACTTAAAGACGATTAATGTCAAAATTCCATTAGCGAAATTGGTTGTTGTCACCGGGGTTTCCGGTAGCGGTAAATCCACCTTAATCAACGATATTCTTTATGAGCAAATTTTAAAAGAACTTAATGATGCCGATGTCAATCCAGGAAAACATACTCGCATTGAAGGGTTACAACATTTAGATAAAGTCATCAATATTTCCCAAGAACCGATTGGCAGAACCCCACGATCGAATCCTGCCACCTACACAAAAGTCTTCGATGAGATTCGTGACTTATTTTCGGAAACCTTAGAAGCAAAAACTCGAGGGTTTGATAAAGGAAGATTTTCTTTCAACGTTCCCGGTGGTCGGTGTGAAACTTGCCAAGGCGATGGCGTGAAACGAATCCCAATGAACTTTTTACCCGATGTGTATGTCAAGTGTGAAGCGTGTGAAGGTAAACGATATAACGAAGAAACGTTGATGGTCTATTTCAAAGATAAAAACATTCATGATGTCTTGGAATTGACCGTCGATGATGCCCAAGTCTTTTTTAACCAACGTGTTGAGATAGCTCGACGTTTAAAAACCTTGCATGAAGTTGGTTTAGGATATATGAAACTTGGTCAATCGGCAACGACGTTATCTGGGGGAGAAGCCCAACGGGTTAAACTCGCGTTTGAATTACAAAAACGGCCCACAGGAAAGACACTTTATATTCTTGATGAACCGACCACGGGTTTACATATTGATGATGTGGCACGATTGGTTCGTGTGCTTCAAGCGATTGTTGCTCAAGGGGATTCGGTATTGGTGATTGAACATAATTTGGACGTGATTAAAGTTGCTGACCACGTGATTGATTTAGGACCTGAAGGTGGTCACCGTGGTGGAGAAGTGGTTGCCGAAGGAACCCCTGAAGAAGTCAGTAAAGTCAAAGCGTCCTTCACGGGTCAATTTTTAAAACCATATTTAAAATAAGTTTTCTTTTCAATTGGCGATGGTTTCCATTAAAATGACGTTATGAGGTATTTATGAATTTTTTAATGATCATTTATTTGGTTGCCGGTCTTGCCGGTGCTTATCTTGGTGGCCGACAATGGTGGAAATCATTGGCTGCCTTCAACCCTCAACAACTCGGAAAGCTTTTACCTCTTGGGCAACGATTGGTGTTAACGATGGTGATGACCGCCATCTCCGTTGGGTTAATCGCCCTTGCCGTCACGCAAGGATCTAGTAGCAATCCGTTCACGAGTTTCTTTTTCTTCTTTTTATCCACCTTGGCCATTTTATGGGTTTTCACCGCTAGCTACTTTTATTCCCATCAAAGTTTAGGTGAACGATTTATGCCGATGATGCAAACCAATATTGTCTTGTTTATTTTTCCTGCGATTGTTTTTTTATTCTTAGGATTAGAAGCGATTGAGCCTGCCTTCACGTATCCATTACCAAAAGGCATTCCTTTTGACCAACCCTTGGTGGCCTTCTATGCGATTTTTATTTTGTCAGGAGCTTTTCTTGCCTATGCATTAACCGAACGTGAGTTTATCAAATTAGGAAAGAAAAAAGGATTCATCGAAGATGTTTTCATCATTGCCTTTCCTGCTGGTATCTTGGGCGCGCGCTTATGGTATGTTTGGGGCCAATGGGAACTTGAATTTGCCACCCAACCTTTTTGGAAAATCTTTGCCGTTTGGGAAGGTGGACTCGCGATCATGGGTGGGGCCCTTGGTGGTGCGCTCGCTGGTATTTTGTATGTGTACTTCAAACGAAAAGATATGTCTATCATCAAAACCCTTGATTTTGCCGTGCCGACGATTCTGGTTGCCCAAGCGATTGGACGATGGGGTAATTTCTTTAATCAAGAAGTGTATGGGGTGATTGCCGATGTCGAATCGTGGATGTGGTTACCGACGTTTATTCGTGAACAAATGACCATCAACGGGAGTTTCCGTGTTCCTTTATTCTTGATAGAATCGATGATTAATTTATCTGGGTATGTTGTGATTCGATTTGCGATTGGCGAAGGACTTAAAAAATATCGAAAGCAAGGCGATCTTGCGTTGATGTATTTGGTTTGGTATGGATTAACACGTGGGATCATGGAACCCTTACGTAATCCGGCATTCAACATGGGCAACGCTGGCAATTGGAGTCTTATATGGGGTTGGGTTTTCTTTGCGGTTGGTTTGCTGATGATTGGTGCTAACCATCTTTTATTCAAACCAAAGAAAGTTTAATATGTATCAACTTATTTTATTTGATTTGGATGGGACAGTTGCCGACACGGAATTGGTGATGGTACAAACGATGTTGTCGTTTATTGACCAATACACACCGACAAGAAAAACAACGTTAAATGAACTGATTAAGATTTCTGGTCCGCCTTTGTTAGATACACTTAAAGCTTACTTTCCAAAAGAAAATCCAGTTGAACTCGCGAAAGCATTTGCAATCAAAGCAAGAACGTTTTATCCAAAGTTTGCCGTTGCCTTTCCTGGCATCGAATCGTTACTTCAAACGTGTCAACAACAAAAGATTCCTGTTGGCATTGTCACTTCAAAAATGAGAGTGAATGCTTTATTTACTCTTGAAGTCATTGGTTTAAAAGATGCCTTCCCTTTGGTGATTAATTTAGATGACGTCAAACAACCCAAACCTCATCCAGAAGGAATTCTTTTAGCCTTGAAGCATTTTAAGGTTGAAGCAAAGAAGACGCTCTTTGTTGGCGATACGACCTATGATTATTTTGCCGGCAAAGCTGCCGGGACGGATACGGCCTTGGTGACCTGGGGATTTAAGAAATTTAGCAAAGAGATTCAACCCACGATGTGGATTGATCATTTTGATCAATTAAAGGAGTTCGTTCATGCCAGAAAGATTTGATGTTCTCATCATTGGTGCTGGCCCTGCAGGCATGAGTGCTGCCCTTGCATCAAAGCAAGCAGGTTATCATGTGGCTTTGTTAGAAAAAAGTATGCCAGGTGGAAAATTAAATACGTATCAAACCTTAGAAAACTTTCCCGGTTACCAACACTTAGAAGCACAAGCATTTGGTTTAAGCATGTATGACGCCTTAACGAAAGCGGGGGTTAGTTCCACCTACGGCAATGTGGTCAACGTCATCAAACACAACGATGGATTTACTGTTGTCGCTGACACTGGAGAATATCTATCAAAAACCATCGTGGTTGCTAGTGGTACCAAGGAAAAACCATTAACCATTCCAGGTGGAGAACGCTTGTTTGGTCAAGGGATTAGTTATTGCCCAGCGTGTGATGGTGGATTTTTTAAGAACAAAGATGTTGCCGTCATTGGTGGCGATTCTCATGCTTTAGAAGAAACGATTTTCCTTGCGAATATATGTCATCAAGTCGATTTGTTTTTACCTGTCAATGAACCCGTTGGGTCACAAAATTTACTGGTCAAAATTAATCAACTGAGTAATGTTCGTGTGATCACCAAAGCAACACCTATAGAAGTTCTTGGGGATGACGTGGTGAAAGGGCTACGTTATTCAACCCTAGTTCAAGGGGAACAAGAGCTGATGGTCGATGGAGTGTTTCCGATCTTGGGTTGGGTTCCTAATCATGAATTTTTAAAAGGATTTCCTAGCTTACTCAATGCTCAAGGCTATGCGATTGCCGACCAAGATGGTCACACCTCGGTTCCAGGATTATTTGTGATTGGCGATATCAAGGCAAAGACCACGAAACAAATTAAAAATGTCATTGCTCAAGGCCAACTCGTCATCCAACCGATTCGTCAATATCTCAAGGGTTAATCTAAGGTTTGGTTGAAGGACAAGAATTTATCTTATAATACAAGTATGCAAAAAGAAGTCATCATTTTAACGGGCATGTCTGGGGCTGGTAAATCCACCGCCATTTTTGCTTTTGAAGAAATGAAATACCAATGTATTGAAAATCCTCCAGCGGAATTATTTTCTTCATTATTCCAACATATTCATCAACAGTTAACAGCAGTCAACACCGTCATTAGCGTCACCTTGTTGAATGCGGAAAAAGCGATTGCCGCTGCTAAACAAATTCCAGGATTAAAACCTCGCGTGGTCTGTTTGATTGCCAAAGAAAATGAACTTGTGTCCCGCTATAAATTAACCAGGCATTTACATCCTTTACAATCAGAGGGTTACACCTTACTGCAAGCAATTCAACGCGATCAAGCCTTGGTCGATCATTTACGAACCCAAGTCGATGTCATGTTTGATTCGACCGGATATTCCGTCATGTATTTTCGCCAACAACTCATTGCCACCTTTAACCAAAGTAAACATCATTTAACGATGGGAATTGTATCGTTTGGTTTTAAGCACGGGATTCCTTTGGATGCTGATTTTGTCTTTGATTTACGCGTGTTAGAGAATCCATATTACAAACCCAACTTAAAAAACCTATCCGGGCTTGATCAACCCTTGATTGATTTTGTCAAAGGTCAACCGATGTTTGCTGAATTGTTAAAACATGCGGTCAATTATTTTGAAGTGATGATTCCACAATTGTTAAAAGAAGAACGTCCTTTTTATGAAATATCCGTTGGATGTACCGGTGGTCGTCATCGGTCTGTGGTCTTTACCCAAGCCCTCGGAGAGATATTAAAAAATAAATTTCCAGTAGGTATTTTAACCATCCACCGTGACATTCAAAAACATACTGACCAAGAATGAACCAAAACATTGAATCTTTTTCAGCGTTTGTTAAAGAAGAACTCACCACCAAACCATATGATCGCGATCGGAGACTAGCCATCTTTGCTGGGTTTGTGAAAGCGAATGGACGATATGTGTTTTCAAAACGTTCTCAAAAGCTAACCTTGTCTACGAGCTATGCGAAAGTTGCACAATTTTTATATCAAACAAGTAAAACCATCTTGAAAGTTAATCCTAAATTTGAATATCGTCAATCTCCGCGATTTAGTCAACGACAAACGTATTGGATTATCTTTGAAGATGGTGTTGATGAAATCCTAAAAACCATCCATTTGGATTTTGATTCTTCACCCGAAGTTTACTTAAAACAATTTCGTAGCATCGACGCGATTGCTGGATACTTATCTGGTTTATTTTTAGCTAGTGGAAGCGTCAATCATCCATCGAGTTCTCATTATCATTTAGAAGTCAGTAGTGATGACGAAGACTTTTTAACAGAAATTCAAAGACTGCTTCGGCAAGTGAAGACCTTACGGTTTTCTTTTAAACTGATTCCCCGAAAAGGTAAGTACATGCTGTACTTAAAAAAATCAGATCAAATTGCCGATTTTTTGATTTTTATGGGGGCAACCGATGCCACCTTAGAATATGAGAATATCCGCTTGGCAAGAGACTTTACCAATTCAGAGAATCGATTACAAATATGTGAGAACGCCAACATGGCCAAAACGATTGCGGCAGCGAAAAAACAAAAACAAGCGATTCAACTCATTGATCGGGTGATTGGTATCGATAAACTCGACCAGCCAAAATTGGTGAAATTATGTCAATTAAGACTAAAGCACGATTCAAGTTCATTAGAAGAATTAGCGACGATGATGAGCCAACATTTTCAAAAACCTATCAGTAAAAGTCAGCTCAACCATTTGTTTCGTGGTTTGATGGTCTTGTCGAAAAAGGTATCGGGTAAAGCATGACCTTACTTCAACAATTAGGAAAACGCATTCGGTTTTTAAGGACGAGCAAAGGTTGGTCACAGTTAACCCTAGCGATTGAAAGTGATGTCAATCGAAATTACTTATCGGATCTAGAAAGAGGAAGACGAAATCCCTCGATTGAAATCCTTCAACAAATTGTTCAGGCTTTATCGATTGATTTAGCCACTTTATTCAAAGGAATCAAACCAATCGAATAAACCATTCAACCCCTTTATTCCTAACAGATAATCATTTATAATACTTTTGGTAAAAAAACCAGGAGGCTTAAGTAACATGGCAATCAAAGTAGCAATTAACGGATTTGGACGGATCGGCCGTCTTTCGTTCCGGAGAATCGTTGAAGTCGGTGGCATTGATGTGGTCGCGATTAATGACTTAACCGATGCAAAAACGCTCACCTACCTATTAAAGTATGACACGACTCACGGTCGCTTTGCAGGTGGATCGATTGAAACCTCAGCCGATGGCAAAGCCATCATCTTCAATGGCCGTTCGATTCCAGTCTTAGGTCAAGCGGATCCAAATTTAATCAAGTGGTCAGATTTTGGTGCTGATTTAGTCTTAGAATGCACCGGTCGTTTTAAAGGGATTGAAGACGCCAAAGTTCATATCACTGCCGGTGGTGCCAAAGGGGTTGTCATCTCTGCTCCCGCAGATGAAAAAACACCAACCTACGTGTTTGGTGTCAATGATGATAAATTAACCAAAGACATGCAAGTGATCTCGGGTGCAAGCTGCACCACCAACTGCTTAGCCCCATTAATCAAAGTGTTGAATGATGCCTTCAGCATCGACACTGGATTCATGACCACCGTCCATGCGTACACCAATGATCAAACCACGTTAGACTTAGTGAAAAAAGGTGATAATCGTCGTGGTCGCGCTGCGGCTGCGAACATCGTTCCTTCTTCAACCGGTGCTGCCAAAGCCTTACACTTGGTCATCCCAGAAATGAAGGGCCGTTTAAATGGTGGAGCGTTCCGTGTTCCCGTCATTGATGGTTCGTTAGTTGACTTAACCGTGACCTTAAAGAAGCCAGTCAAAGACGAAGCAGAAGTGAATGCTTTGTTCAAAGCGGCAGCTCGTGGCAAGTTAAAAGATGTCTTAGAATACACCGAAGATGAAATCGTGAGCTCGGATATTATTGGATCTACTGCAGGTTCTATTTTTGACGCCACACAAACCAAGTTAATGGTCAATCCAGAAGGAAAACAACTCTTAAAAGTCATCTCCTGGTATGACAACGAATATTCATATACATCCCAATACATTCGATTGGTCAAGAAGTTTGCGTCTGTGCTTGGATTGAAGTAATTCAAAAACATCAAGAAACACTCACGCGAATCGTGAGTGTTTTTCTTAAAGGGGAAACCAATGAAAAATATAGCAAGTCTTCCTACGTTAACTGGCCAACGCGTCATCGTTCGTGTTGACTTTAATGTTCCATTAAAAGAAGGAGCCATCCGTGATGATAATCGGATTGTTGCGGCATTGCCAACCATTCAAGCCTTGCTTGCCAAGGGAGCAAAATTAATTCTGCTCTCTCACCTTGGTAAAGTGACCCATAAAGACCCAAGCAAAGTCGAGGATGAAAAAAAGAAGAATAATCTTCAAGTCGTTGCCACGCGCTTAAGTGCATTACTTAAACAACCTGTTCAATTCTCAAAAGAAACCAGTGGACCTTCATTAACGGCGATGGTTAATCAATTAAAGAACGGTCAAGTCTTGCTCGTTCAAAACACCCGATATGAAGTCGGTGAAGAAAAAAATGATCCTAAACTAGCACAAGCTTGGGCGTCGCTTGCCGATGTTTTTGTCATGGATGCATTTGGCAGTGCCCATCGTGCGCATGCGTCAACCTTTGGCATTCCGGAAATTTTAAAACGCTTAGGTAAACCTGTTGCTGTCGGTTACTTGGTGGAAAAAGAAGTCAAAGCCCTTGCCAAGGTTGTGGATGTTAAGTCAACGGATCGTCCTTATGTTGCGATCATGGGTGGCTTTAAAGTCTCCGATAAAATCAAAGTCATCGATGAACTCTTATCCAAGTGTGATTATGTATTAATTGGGGGTGCGATGACCTACACCTTCCTGAAGGCTCAAGGAAAAACCATTGGGACCTCACCCTTTGAAGCTGATCAATTAGACTATGCGTTAAGCGTGATTAAAAAAGCAAAAGGTAAACTCGTATTTGCCGATGATTATGTGGTGAGCAATACATTTGATAATCCAACCAAGATTGAAACCCATGAAGGACAAATTCATGGCGACATGATGGGCATGGATATTGGGCCAAAAACGATTGCCAAATTCCGCACAATTATTTTAAAAGCAAAAACCTTATTTTGGAACGGTCCGATGGGTGTCTTTGAAAAACCTCAATTCACCAAAGGGACAGAATCGGTTTGCCAAGCGGTGAGAACCTTAGGCAAACAAGCATTTACCGTTTGTGGCGGAGGCGACTCTGCGGCTGCGGTTGCCCAGTTTGGCTACATGAATGATTTCTCGCATGTCTCTACCGGTGGCGGTGCTTCCTTAGAAATGATTGAAAATGCAGGACACTTACCTGGCATCGATATCATCTTAGGTTAAGGCCATGAGAAAAAAATTATTATTAGGCAATTGGAAAATGAATCTAACCATCGCTGAGGCAACTGCTTTTGCAACGGCGTCGATTCCTTTGGTTGAAAAAGCAAAGGCTGCCAATGTGTTGATTGGGATTGCCCCAACGTATTTATCATTAGCAACGGTGAAGAAGCATAATCCGCAATTGATTGTTAGTGCCCAAAATATTCATTTTGAAACCGCTGGGGCATTCACTGGAGAAATTAGCACCTCGATGTTAAAAGAGCTAGGTGTGGATTGGACCTTGATTGGTCACTCGGAAAGACGTAGCTATTTTGGCGAAACCAATTTAATTTGTAATAAGAAAATGATCAAAGCCTCTCAAGATGGTTTCACCTCCGTGTATTGTGTCGGTGAATCCAGTGATGACTACGATCATGGTCGTACCAAAGGCGTGATTCGCGATCAACTTCTGATTGGATTAGCAGGATTATCCAGTGAACAAATGCAAAAAGTTGTCATCGCTTATGAACCTGTTTGGAGCATTGGTACTGGTAAAAATGCCAGTAAAGAACACGCGCAAGATATCGCCAATTATATTCGTGAACGCCTAGAAGAAATGTTTAGCCCACTGGTTGCCGAAGCAACCCTCGTTCTTTATGGTGGCAGTGTAAAACCCAATAATATTAAAGATTATTTAACCCAACCTGATGTGGATGGCGCTTTGGTCGGTGGGGCATCGTTAAAAGTTTCTTCTTTTGAAGAGCTATTGACCAACATGATTGGGTAACTTGCAATCATATCGCTTTAATAATTTCTAGAATTTGTTATTGTTAATTCATACCCAGGAGGAAATTATATGGAACGTCCATATCAACAATACGCGAATGAAACTAGCACCACATCACCTTTAGTCAAGGTGTTTGCTTGGATGGCTGTTGCTTTAGGGGTTACTGCCCTGATGGCCTTAGGCGTTTTCTTTGCTTTCGCGAGCGGACTTATATCAGATGATTTATTTGCAGGCTTAATGATTGGTAGCGCCATCGTTTTACTGATTAGTTATTTCTGGTTTTTATTTGGCTCTTTCCGGCGAGGTCAAGGTGATCCCACGATTCCATTCTTCTTATACTCTGGCGCAATGGGTGTGATTTTATCGACATTACCTTTTGCCTATTCCATTGAATTAATCGGCACTTCATTTGGTATCTCAGCGTTTGTCTTTGGTGCTTTTGCATATTATGGCGCGACCACCAAAACCAGTTTGCTCGGGGTAGGTCAGTTTGCTTTTGTTGGTTTTATCGGATTAATTTTATTAAGCGTGGTGAATTTATTTCTTGGTAGCATGTCGATCGATTGGTTTATCTCCTTCGGAATCTTTGGCGTGGTGTTACTCTTGGTGGCTTACCAAGTTTGGATGGTTAAACAAATTTCGCAAACCGGCGATGTCACAAGATCACAAGCGATGTATATGGCATTTAGTTTATACATTTCCTTTATCAATATCTTCTTACGCATTTTACGTTTCATCGCGGTCTCTCGCGGCGGTCGTCGTTAATTCTTCGCTCTTAATATTCAACAAACCCAGGAATCAACGTCCTGGGTTTTTTTATTTGCGGGGATTGGTGATGCTTAACCTCTTTGTTTTGTGCATCGTGACTCAAGGGTTGACCAGTTAGTTTCGACCCCACCGATGATAAAAAAAAATAAATGGTTGACACCGAGGAAATTGATCCATGGGCAAAAGTGTGAATTGAAGCAACTAAATCACTCCAATTTCTTCGTAAAGATCGGATTATTTAATTAATTATTCATTATCTATTGCAATTGGATTTTGAATATGTTTTAATCTTACTTGCGCCTACATAAAACTAGGTCGTAAAAGACGATTAATATCTTTGAAAAAAGTCGATGGAATAAAAAGAAATCTTTTCTTAACTATTTCTTGACATAATCGAATGATGTTGGTAATCTTATAAGGCACACGTCAAAGAGGACACTCTTTTTTTGCGAGAGCAAGCGTGGGGCACTGATCTTTGAAAACTAAGCAAAACAAGACAAACAATAACGTCAATTTTTCTTTATACAAGAACAAACCAGATAATTTAAAACATGAACTAGAATCAACTTTTTTATAGAGAGTTTGATCCTGGCTCAGGATGAACGCTGGCGGCGTGCCTAATACATGCAAGTCGTACGAGTGTAGCAATACACTAGTGGCGAACGGGTGAGTAACACGTAGGTAACCTGCCTTGAAGTTTGGGATACCCGAGGGAAACTTCGGCTAATACCGGATACGATCGTTGGAGGCATCTCTGACGATTAAAAGACGCAGCAATGCGTCTCTTCAAGATGGGCCTGCGTCGCATTAGCTAGTTGGTGAGGTAACGGCTCACCAAGGCTTCGATGCGTAGCCGACCTGAGAGGGTGATCGGCCACAATGGAACTGAGACACGGTCCATACTCCTACGGGAGGCAGCAGTAGGGAGTTTTCGGCAATGGGGGCAACCCTGACCGAGCAACGCCGCGTGAGTGATGAAGGTCTTCGGATTGTAAAACTCTGTTGTGGAGGACGAATGGTAGGGATAGGCAATGATCTCTATTTGACAGTACTTCATTAGAAAGCCATGGCTAACTATGTGCCAGCAGCCGCGGTAATACATAGGTGGCAAGCGTTATCCGGAATTATTGGGCGTAAAGAGTGAGTAGGTGGCCATTTAAGTCACAAGTCAAATGCAGTAGCTCAACTACTGTTCGCTTGTGATACTGAAAGGCTAGAGTGCGAGAGGGGTAAGTGGAATTCCATGTGTAGCGGTGAAATGCGTAGATATATGGAGGAACACCAGTGGCGAAGGCGGCTTACTGGCTCGTAACTGACACTCAGTCACGAAAGCGTGGGGAGCAAATAGGATTAGATACCCTAGTAGTCCACGCTGTCAACTATGGATGCTAGATATTGGGGAAACTCAGTGCCGAAGCTAACGCGATAAGCATCCCGCCTGGGTAGTACGTTCGCAAGAATAAAACTTAAAGGAATTGACGGGAGCCCGCACAAGCAGTGGAGCATGTGGTTTAATTCGACGCTACTCGAAGAACCTCACCAGGACTTGACATCTGGTTAAATACCCTAGAGATAGGGGGATAGTCATAGCCAAGACAGGTGGTGCATGGTTGTCGTCAGCTCGTGTCGTGAGATGTTGGGTTAAGTCCCGCAACGAGCGCAACCCTCGTCCTTATTTGCCATCATTAAGTTGGGAACTATAGGGAGACTGCCGATGTAAATCGGAGGAAGGTGGGGATGACGTCAAATCATCATGCCCTTTATGTCCTGGGCCACACACGTGCTACAATGGCCGATACAAAGAGTCGCTAACCCGTAAGGATCAGCAAATCTCAAAAAATCGGTCTCAGTTCAGATTGAGGTCTGCAACTCGACCTCATGAAGCTGGAATTGCTAGTAATCGCAAATCAGCGATGTTGCGGTGAATACGTTCTCGGGCTTTGTACACACTGCCCGTCAAACCATGAGAGCTGGTAATACTTGAAGTCGTTATCCTAACCGCAAGGAGGGAGACGCCTAAGGTAGGATCGGTGATTGGGGTTAAGTCGTAACAAGGTACCCCTTCGGGAACGAGGGGGTGGATCACCTCCTTTCTAAGGAGAAAACAGAATCGGTTAAAAACAACCGATCGTACAACAAATACTAATTTTAAACTCAACTAGACACGTTTTTATCTGGTTGGTTGACGTGAAGGTTCGTCTTGGATTGCTTAGTTTTGAGAGATCAGAGATGATTCTCAACTCGGTTCTTTGAAAACTAGATATTTATGTAAATAACATGTTCTTTCTGTGATGTCGCGATTTCTTTATGAGATTGCGGCGAGACAAATTTATTTTTGAAACAAACCTTTAAAAACTTTTACGAAGTTAAGTTAATAAGGGCGCATAGTGAATGCCTTGGCACAAACAGGCGATGAAAGACGCGACTACCTGCGAAAAGCGATGGGGAGCTGGAAGTAAGCTTTGATCCGTCGATATCTGAATGGGGCAACCCAGTACGAGTCATGTCGTACTACTCCCTGGTGAATTCATAATCCAGAGAGTGCTAGACCTAGTGAAGTGAAACATCTCAGTAGCTAGAGGAAAAGAAAGATTTATATCGATTCCGTCAGTAGTGGCGAGCGAAAGCGGAACAGCCCAAACCAGTCTTAGGACTGGGGTTTAGGACTACAATATGAGATTTGTTGTTTTCAGTTGAATGACTTGGGAAAGTCAACCATAGAAGGTGAGAGTCCTGTAAATATACGAAACAATGACTCTAGTAGTATCCAGAGTACGGCGGGGCACGTGAAATCCTGTCGGAATTTATGCAGACCACTGCAAAAGGCTAAATACTCGTTTGTGACCGATAGTGAACCAGTACCGTGAGGGAAAGGTGAAAAGAACCCCGGGTGGGGAGTGAAAAGATTCTGAAACTATGTGCCTACAAATAGTCAGAGGGCGTTAAAGCCTGATGGCGTGCCTATTGAAGAATGAGCCGGCGAGTTAATGTATCGTGCAAGGTTAAGGAGATAATCCGGAGCCGTAGTGAAAGCGAGCCTGAATAGGGCGAATAAGTACGATGTATTAGACCCGAAGCCAGACGATCTATCCATGACCAGGATGAAGGTGAAGTAAAATTTGCTGGAGGTCCGAACCGACGCCCGTTGAAACGTTCGCGGATGAGTTGTGGATAGGGGAGAAATTCCAATCGAGTTTGGTGATAGCTGGTTCTCCTCGAAATAGCTTTAGGGCTAGCGTTTAAAGTTAAGATGTGGAGGTAGAGCACTGTATGTGAAATGGCCGCGCATAGCGGTACTGCTCACGAACAAACTCCAAATGCCATATTGAATCTTTAAGCAGTCAGACTGTGGGGGATAAGCTCCATGGTCAAAAGGGAAACAGCCCAGACCGTCAAATAAGGTCCCAAAATTTACGCTAAGTGTGAAAGGATGTGGAGACGCTCAAACAACTAGGATGTTGGCTTAGAAGCAGCCATCATTTAAAGAGTGCGTAACAGCTCACTAGTCGAGTATCTCTGCGCCGAAGATTTACCGGGGCTAAGCGTAGTACCGAATTTACGGATTTAAGTAGTAATACCTAGATGGTAGGGGAGCGTTCTGTTCGCGGCGAAGCTAGACTGTGAAGACTGGTGGAGCGTACAGAAGTGAGAATGCCGGCGTGAGTAACGATTACAGGTGAGAATCCTGTACACCGATAGATCAAGGTTTCCTGGGGTCAGGTTCGTCCTCCCAGGGTTAGTCGGGACCTAAGATAAGGCCGAAAGGCGTCGTCGATGGACACCAGGTTGATATTCCTGGACCCGTATGTATGCGATGTAGTGACAGAGACAGTTAGTGGCGCCGGTTATTGGATTCCGGTATAAGCAGAATACCCGTACGATTGGCAAATCCGTCGTGCTTAAGGGGAAGCTGTGATGTGGAGGGAATGGGGCAACCCTAGTACCGAAGGTTGTGACACTGGCTCTTGAAAAAAGCTGCTAGCTTAAGTACATGCGGCCCGTACCGAGAACGGACACACGTGATCAAGATGAGTAATCTAAGGTGAGCGAGTCAACTGTTGTTAAGGAACTCTGCAAAATTGCTTCGTAAGTTAGCAAGAAGAAGCGCTCAACGCAAGTTGAGTCGCAGTGAAGAGGCCCAAGTAACTGTTTATCAAAAACACAGCTTTATGCTAAGTCGCAAGACGATGTATATGAGGTGATGCCTGCCCAGTGCTGGAAGGTTAAATTGAGAGGTTAGTCGCAAGACAAAGCTTTGATGTGAAGCCCCAGTGAACGGCGGCCGTAACTATAACGGTCCTAAGGTAGCGAAATTCCTTGTCGGGTAAGTTCCGACGTGCATGAATGGTATAATAATTTGGGCGCTGTCTCGACAGCAGACTCGGTGAAATCAAAATGACCTGTGAAGATGCAGGTTACCCGCGACTAGACGGAAAGACCCCATGGAGCTTTACTGTAGCTTAATATTGATTATTTTTGAACTTTGTACAGAATAGGTGGGACGCTTTGAAACCGGGACGTCAGTTTCGGTGGAGCGGTCGTTGGGATACCACTCTAAGTTTTAGAATGATCTAACTCGACTCCTTACAGGAGCGAAGACAGTGTTAGGTGGGCAGTTTGACTGGGGCGGTCGCCTCCCAAAGAGTAACGGAGGCGCCCCAAGCTATCCTCAGCACGGTTGGAAATCGTGCTTTGAGTGCAAAGGCATAAGGATGGTTAACTGTGAGACTTACAAGTCGAGCAGATACGAAAGTAGGGCTTAGTGATCTGGCGGTGCCGTGTGGAAGGGCCGTCACTTAACGGATAAAAGCTACCCTGGGGATAACAGGCTGATTGCGTCCAAGAGTTCACATCGACGACGCAGTTTGGCACCTCGATGTCGGCTCATCACATCCTGGAGCGGAAGTACGTTCCAAGGGTTTGGCTGTTCGCCAATTAAAGTGGTACGCGAGCTGGGTTCAAAACGTCGTGAGACAGTTTGGTCCCTATCTGTCGTGGGCGAAAGAAGTTTGAGGGAACCTGTTCCTAGTACGAGAGGACCGGAATAGACGCAGCTCTGGTGCACCAGTTGTCCTGCCAAGGGCATGGCTGGGTAGCTACCTGCGGAAGAGATAAACGCTGAAAGCATATAAGCGTGAAGCTCGTCCCAAGATGAGACTTCTCATTCGCAAGAAGTAAGATCCCCCTAAAGTTAAGGGGTTGATAGGTTAGAGATGTAAGTGTAGTGATACATTCAGTCGACTAATACTAATCGATCGAGGACTTAATTTCTTAAAGTTTTTTTATAAAAAATGAGTCAAGTAAAAGTATATACAAAGGCCATAGAAGAACATCAAAACATAAGTATCTAGTTTTCAGGGAATCTCTCCCTGAGAAGAAAAAAGTCTGGTGACGATGGCACGGTGGTCACACCTGTTCCCATCTCGAACACAGAAGTTAAGCACCGTCACGGTGAAGGTAGGTCGCAAGGCCGAGAATAGCAAGTTGCCGGGCTTTTTTCTTTTATAGACGTTATTTCCTTGATTTTTTGCCTAGATATAGTATCCTAAATTTACAAGAAATTCACATGAGTATTTCCAAAAAAACCCCATTAGGACAAATCAATATCTCTTCAGATGCAATTGGGCAGTTGGCTGCCGCTGCTGCGTTATCTTCGTATGGGGTGATTGGGATTGCAGAGAAGACCTTATTACTTGAACCGTCGACCAATCCACTAAAAGCAAAAGACTACAACAAAGGTGTTTTCATCTCTCAACAAAAAGACGCCTTTATTGTGGACTTATATCTCATCTGTGCCTACGGGGTGAAGATGACTGAGATTATCAATGAAGTCCAGAAAAAAGTAAAATACGATTTGGAAAAGAAATTCACCGTCAAGTTTAAGGCGGTCAATGTCTACATCCAATCGATCAAAACCAACTAGGAGAGTTTATGAAAACCATCAACGGCGTCATCCTCAAACGCATGATTATTTCTGGTAGTAATAATCTTTATAATTATTATCCTGAAGTCGATGCGCTCAATGTGTTCCCAGTCCCCGACGGGGATACCGGTCTCAACATGAATTTAACCGTCTCTAGCGGGGCGAAAGAAGTTGCCAACCGTAATGACGAAAACATTTATGATCTTGCCAAAGCTTTTTCTAAAGGCTTGCTCATGGGGGCTCGAGGCAATTCCGGGGTCATCACCTCACAGATCTTTCGAGGCTTTGCCCAAGCGATTGAAGGTAAACCAGAGATCAATGCGGTCCAATTTGCCGAAGCTTGGATTCAAGGTAAAGAAGTGGCGTATAAAGCGGTCATGCGGGCTGTGGAAGGAACCATGTTAACCGTCATTCGTGAAAGTGCCCAAGTGTTGATGGATCAAGTCAAACCAAATTGGTCGATTGAAGAATGCATGCGGGTGATGATTATTGAAGCCCATGCATCCTTAAAGCGCACCCCGGATTTATTACCAATCTTAAAAGAGGTTGGTGTCGTCGACTCTGGTGGTTTAGGATTGATTAAAATTCTTGAAGGATTTGAACAAGGATTATTGGACAAAGTCGTTGAAAAGCTCGAAGCAACCGTGGTCAATGCCAAAGCTGGTAAAGCAATGGCTGGGGCGAAACTTGAAGCGGAAGAATTTGGTTATTGCACTGAATTTATTTTGAAAGTGGATGAAAAAAATCCCGATAAAAAACCATTCATTGAAAAACAATTTTATGAATATTTAGAACAACAAGGCAACTCGATTGTCTTGGTCAAAGACGATGACTTGGTGAAGGTTCATATCCACACGATCAATCCGGCGAGTGTGTTTGCCTATGCATTTAAATTTGGGGAATGTGTGACGATGAAAGCTGATAACATGAGCATTCAACATGAAAATATCACGGAATCAAGTCAAGGTCATGATCATCAAAAGATGGCTAAAAAAGCCCAACCTGTCGAAGAAAAAGTTTATGGGATGATTAGTGTTGCCGCCGGTGAAGGCATGGGTCAAGCCTTTAAAGATTTAGGGGTGCACCATATTGTCTCGGGTGGACAAACCATGAATCCTTCCACCGAAGATTTCTTAAAAGCTGCTCGTGACGTCAACGCTAAAAATGTCTTCTTCTTTCCCAATAACCCAAACATCATTCTGGCAGCGAAGCAAGCTGCTGACGCCTTGAATGAAGAAGGGTTGATCAATGCTGCCGTGATTGAAACCAAAACCATTCCTGAAGGATTGACTGCGGTCATTCAATTCATGGCCGATGCCTCGTTGGCAGAAAATATCGAAACGATGAATAACGCGATTAAAAACGTCAAATCCGGGGCCGTCACCTTTGCGATCAAAGACACAAAAATCAATGGTCTTGAAGTTAAAAAAGATTATTTCATGGGGATTGTTGGTAAGAAAATTGTTTGCACGGCAAAAGAATTATATGAAGCAACCAAGAGTTTACTTGAACAAATGGTCGATGACGCTTCTTCCTTGGTGACGATTTTTTATGGAGAAGGCACCAATGACGCCGTCATTGAAAAATTAAAAGATTATACCTATGAATCGTATCGTGGGGTTGATTTTGAATTCAAACAAGGCAATCAACCTGTCTATGCGTTCATTGTTGGCGTTGAATAACATACGTTAAAATCGATGAATCAAACAAGGCCTTCAGCCTTGTTTTTTTTATGCTTGTTGAATCCACTGACGATGAATAAAATACATAGCAAAGCCTTCAATCAGATGAAGGACAACAATAGAGATGGCATATCCTGGTTGACCAAACCAATCATAGAGCAAGGCTAAAGGTGTTCCTACTAATGGATACGCGAGAAAGAAAAAATTGGTATTGGGATCGAATGAATTATATAACCAAGATACAAGGACAAAGAAACCAACGACGCTAAACGCAGTGAGGATATCAAACGCAGTGAATGGATGTTTTCGATGAAAGAAAAAGACTGCCCCAATCACGGCCATCGTCCAATGCATGATCGTGGAGATGACCGTATTGATATGCCAAAGGGGAAACATCGCTAACCCTGTGGAAGGCAATAATAAAAATAAGATACCAGCTAACATCGCACCTAATCCAAGAAATCCTTCCACATGACGTTGATAACGAGTTTGAAACGCGTAAAACGGAAAGACCATCACAAAGATGCCACACGTATACAAAGGCCAGACGTCTTTGGCATACCAGCCATCACTGGCGAGGATGTTCCAACCCATTCTTAATAATTCTAAACCAATCAAAAAGTAGGCGATGTATCGAAAAAATTGCGTTCTTGTTTGATCAGGTAATCGAATCAACCATCGATAAAAGAAAACGCCAAAGATTGTGATCAGTCCCGTCAAGATCAAGTGCGTTGGGGTAAAGATACCACCCACATTCAAAGGATTAAAATTGGGATTTGAGGGATGAATCCAAAAACTAAGGACGCGGTCCATGCGAGGTAAGAACCCCTCTTACCGAGTGTGGGGTTTTATACCACTTGAGGTTCAACATGGTGAAGGGGGCGATGATAAATAAAGGTAAAAAACTTAAAGAATAAAATGGGAAGGTGAGCATGGCCCAAAGTTTTTGCGAAACTTTCGCATCCACTTCTTTCCATGAAGCAAGCACGGTCATGGTACCAATTAAAAAAGAGATACCTAAGTATTGGCCGAACCATTCATAGGTAGGCATCCATGACATCATGGTCAATGAAGTCGAATCGTTCATCCAAGCAATTTGGGTGAGGACTAAATTCACCAAGGAAAGAATCACAATCACCGATGGGAACGGAGTAATCCAAATCAGTAAATCAATTTTTGCAAAGCGAAATCTTTTCATTAAGGACTTTAGTAATTTCCCTGCATGCAAGAAGAAAATTTGAATCCCACCTTTAATCCACCTTAAGCGTTGTTTAAAGGAGACGTTACCGGAGATGGGTTGTTCATCATAGAACTTAGCTTGGCGAACAAAGATGACTTGACGTTCTTTGATTAACTGTAAAATGGTGAATTCAACATCTTCGATTAAACTAAATGCTTCCCATGGTTCACTGGTAATGATGCTATTGGATAACATAAATCCTGTTCCGTTGATATGAGTGGAGAAACCTAGACGGTTTCTTGCATGATGTAAGAAATGACCTTCACGGAAGAAGATAATGGATGAACCCATGCTGGTGGCATTGGACGCAAAATTTTTACTAGCACGGTAACCAATGAGTATCGTTTCGTCTCCATGATAAGCATCATTCATTCTCAAGGTAAATTCAGGGTCAACAATATTATCTGCATCAAAGAAAAAGACCGCATCGGATGGGGTTCCTGGATAATTGTTTCGGAGTGCAATTAATGTTTTTAAGGCTAATCCTTTGCCGACGTGATTAGGAATCTGATTAATAAACGTGATCGCTCCATGCGCTTTGGCAATGGCAGCAGTTTGATCGGTGCAGTTATCGGCAAGGACAAAAATTCGAATGAGCTCTTTTGGATATTGTTGTTGATGAATGGAATCAATGAGATCACCAATCACTTTATCTTCATTGCGAGCAACGATTAAAAAATCATAACGCCTCTTGGCTTTTTTGGTAGTAAATATTTGCGGCTTGGTTAACATCCCCACGATAAAATAAACCACGTGAAGTGAGAAGAAAGTGAAGAATAAGATTTGGGTGATTAATAACAACATTTGAGTTTAATTGTCGTGTAAGTGCATCCCTTATATTAAAGCAAAAAAAGTGTCAATTTTAAAGGTTTATTTTCATTTTTTAAGGGTTTATTTAAAGAATGTTTCGTTTGGTTGGGCTTTATTGTATTTATGCAAGATATAATCCAGCAACCATTCCACTTCAATTTCTAATTTTCCAGTGGTTAATTGTTTATTGGCAATTCCACTTAATCGTTTGACCAAGTGTAACAGTGATCGACTTTTACCACTGGTTAACATTGTCATTAAATCTTCCATGAGTGAGACATCACGGATGTCATCCAATTGTTGAATGACTTTGATTAATGCTGCTTTCAGATTAGGTTGCTTACGAAATAGATCACTAGGTGTAGATCCAGGAATCGAAAGTACATCTTCTTTAGTTAGAATCGTGGTTTTTTGATGCAGTTGTGACAGTAACAACAACGCTTGTTTAGGAATAAGTTCTTTTTTATGTTGATCAAAAAGTTCGATGTAACGATAGAGCGTGGGTCGGGTAATACGAAGGACGTTCGCAAGCCGAGCAAGCTTCACGTTTTGTTCTTTTAACTTTACACTTAATGACCTTAACATAATTTGATATTACAATAATAATTTACATATTGCAAATAATACTTTACATATTACAATGTAAAGTGTAAAGTGAAAGTGTAAAACAAAGGAGCAACACGTATGCGAAAATTCTTCATCCTCTTATTACTAGGAATCGTTGGGGCGATTAACTTTGAACTGACCTTGGCTTCCCATGAATTTCCGAATGTGATTCCGATTCCGATTTATTTAATGCTTGCGGCAATAAGTTTGTTTATTTTTTTAGTGCTCTTGATTGACTACCGATTACAGCATCGGCTTCAAGGCATTGAAATCTTGTTCATGCTGATGATGATTTATCCCATCCTTGCTGGGATTTGGAGTCAAGATCAAATCTTGTTATCACAACTCAACACGAGTCTTGCTGAATCCACCACCATCTTTACCCTTTCAACCATGAAGGTATTACAAGGGATGTTTTATGGGATGTCGGTTGGGATGATTTTATATGCGTTATATTTTTTCACTGCGCCGTTAATCTCGGCAAAGTATTTGTATCGCTGGGTACTAGGCATCGTCTTGGCAGTGGTGGTTGTTGAAGTCCTTTACAGTTTGCTCATGGAATGGGAAGAGTATGTTTATGTGTTTGAAAACTTTAATGATGGGGCAAGACTGAGCATCACCTCGTTTACGACGAACACCAATATTTATTCATTTAATTTAACGATGGGTGTGTATGCCGTTGGGTCTTTGTTTATGTCGGAGAAGAACCACCGATGGATTTATCCACTTCTTGGTATTCTCTTTAGCATCATCATTGTCTTTACCGTCTCTAAGACTGCAATGCTTGCGATGGTCATGTATGGGGTCGTGTATGCCTTGATGCTTGTGTATCGAGCATTAAAACATAAACCAACCTTACTGAAAATGACGATGTCCGCTTTTATGATCATGCTCTTTGTCGGTTATCAATCGATCTTCATGATTGATCATCCGTTGATGGATCGTTTACAAAGTTTACTCACGAGTTCTGCCCTTGGTTCCTTTACATCTCGCGTCGATATTTGGGTGGATGGAATGACGTTATTTCAAAACAACAACACGTTCTTTGGGTATGGATTAGGATTAAGTAACACCTATCTTGGGGTGGCCACCGCGGTTCGTTCTACCGGAGGCGCAGGTCAACTGATGTATCAAATTGTCAATGATCGTTTTCATAATGGCTTTTTAGAAATTCTTGTGTCGTATGGATTGGTGGGGACGTTACTATTGACCGTTGCTCATTGGGAATATATTAAGGCCTTGATTCAATTAACCAAACATCATGCGATCACCATTCCGATGTGGGCATTGATCATCAGTTTCATTGTCCAGATGATGTTTGAGGATCGGATTTTATTTAGACCAGATTTATCGGGTGTCTTCTTTTTGGTGCTACTGATTTTACCCATCGTCAAACCAAACGAATATAATAGATTGCATGAAGCTAACGACTAGCCCACGTCTTCAAGAAGCATTATCAACCATGGGCATCCACACATTGGTGGATGTCCTTTTACACTTTCCTTATCGTTATGAAGATATGAATCTGACAATCAATGCTTTGTATCATGATCAACAACGGTTGGTCTTACATGGCAAGATCACGAGTCAGGCGAATGTGTTTCGTCGCGGGCATTTTGTCACCACAAGGTTCACCATCAAAGACCAACACGGTCATCTCATGCATGTGATTGCCTTTAATCGTCCGTTTCTTTCAAAGATGATTGTTCCCAATGAAACCATCACCGTGATTGGTAAATATGATGCCAACCGCCAAGTGGTGAATCTTATCAATGCGTTCAAAGGTGAACTCAGTGACGGTCCTAAACTTAAACCGATTTATCGCCTTCCAAGCACGATTGAGAATTTTGTGTTTACACGGTTGGTGAAAAAAGGGTTATCGATGTTAGCGGATTTATCGTTTCCGCTGACCTTACCTTCTAGCTTACTCGCCACCTTACCTCATCATGATAAAAAACAAGCAATCCAAACCATTCACCTTCCTCAACGAATAGAGGACGTGGAAGAGGCGATGATGATGTTCAAACATGAAGAAGCGTATGTCTTTACGAAGACGATGATGGCGATTCGTCAGACCAATGAAGCGACCATCAAAGAACATCATTCAACGATTCCAACAGGGTCCGTTGTTGACATGATTGAAAAACTTCCTTATGCCTTAACCCGAGATCAACTGCAAGCGGTGGATGACATCGTCAATGATTTGAATGGTGACAAACGCATGTATCGATTGCTTCAAGGGGATGTGGGCAGTGGGAAAACGGTGGTTGCCGCGTTAGCACTTTACGCGAATGCCTTAAGAAAAAACCAAGGGGCGTTGATGGCACCTACCGATGCTTTGGCCAAACAACATTTTCAAACGCTTCAAGCATTATTAGGTGAGCAAGGGTTGACGATTGGCTTACTCGTGGGCGGATTATCCAGTGTGGAGAAAAAAGCAATCAAAGAATCTTTGCTCCATGGCACGATTGATATTTTGATCGGTACCCATGCCCTGTTCTCTCAAGATACCGAGTTCTTTTCTCTAGGTCTTGCGGTGATTGATGAACAACATCGTTTTGGGGTCAACCAACGAGATTTACTCAAAGATAAAGGAAGACAAGCCGATCTATTGATGATGTCAGCCACCCCGATTCCTCGTTCCCTAGCGATGACCGTCTATGCAGACATGGATATTTCCACGCTCACCCAATTTCCTTTTGCCTCCCGACAAGTGAAAACAAAAATCGTTGAAGAACATGACGCGCTCATTGACTATGCGGTGGTCGCTGCCTTAGAACAAAAAAAGCGAATTTATGTGGTCGCCCCGAAAATCATGGAATCGAGTTCCGGCAAACAAAGTGTGGTGACCTTGTATCAAACGTATGCGAAAAAGTATCCTAAGCAAGTAAGCTTACTCCACGGCAAGTTGGATGGCGAAGACAAAGAAGATGCGCTCCATGCCTTCACCACGGGGTACACACCCATCATCGTCAGCACCACGGTCATTGAAGTGGGTATCGATGTCAAACCGGCAACGGTGATGATCATTCATGATGCGGATACGTTTGGGTTAGCGTCCCTTCACCAATTAAGAGGACGAATTGGCCGCGATGGATCTGAGGCATTATGTTTACTCGTGGTCCAAGATCAACACGTGGAAGGCCGGGAACGATTACAAGTGCTTGTCGATTCCAATGATGGCTTTTATATTGCCGAACAAGATTTACAACTTCGTGGTCCTGGTGAACTCATGGGGGCAAAACAATCCGGGTTACCAGGGTTTCAATATCTTAATATTGTCAAAGACGTTGCGATCTTACAGCGCATGAGAAAACATCTATCTTTTTAAACCATAAGGACTAAGATGAAGGGAATGAATAAACCAAAGTCATCTCGATTCATTGGATTAGCCATTCCTTTGTTGGCATTGATCCTCACCGGATGCGTCATGCCTTTTCCTTCATCGAATTCAACCCCATCCATCCCAAGCACAAGCTTGATCAGCAGTGAGTCGACGTCATCACCATCGATGTCGTCGCTGATCGCTGAATCATCCTCGTCATCCTCGACGTCCGAATCTAGTTCCTTGATTCCTTCTTCCTCATCGTCTTCAAGTTCATCAATAAGTTCTTCCTCCATGGTGACCAGTGATTCGAGTTTAGCGTCAAGTGCCAGCACGGCTTCAACTTCCTCACAAAACCTTTCTAGTCAACCGGTGTATCAAGGCTATTATCAAGCGGTCAATGGGGTCAGTGATGGATTACTTAAGCCAACGTTAACCACGATCCTTCGCAGCATCTTATCCCCAACAGGATTATTACCAGCGGCCACCGAATACGGGAACGCTCGGTATGATCTTCCCTTGAGTGATGCCGATCCTACCAATCCAAACAAGATCATTTTGGTGTATAGCCGGACCAGTGTTTCATCAACATGGGACGCTGGGTCAACATGGAATCGAGAACACGTCTATCCCCAATCGTTAATGAATGTTTCAACGGACAACGCTTCACGACATAAAGGCGCGGATTACCATAATATCAAACCAGAAAATCCAAGTGTGAATACGTCTCGAGGCAATAAATACTTTGCGGAAACCACCACGACCACAAGTTATGCCCCACCTGCGGTGGTAAGAGGCGATGTCGCTCGGATTTTATTTTATATGGTGACGATGTGGCCAGAACTAAGTCTCGTGGATGTCACAGGATCAAGTTCACCTGCCACCTTTCAAATGGCGCAACTGAGTGTCTTGGTGAAATGGCACGTTGATGATCCTGTGGATGCATTTGAAACCAATCGGAATGAAGTGATCTATAGCAAACAAGGCAACCGCAACCCATACATTGATCATCAAGGTTTTGTGTGTCGGATTTGGGGTAATACCAATACGAGTACCCAAAAGCATTGTGCTGCTTAAGTCTAATTGATTAATAACCTTTAAACTATTCTTGTTACTAAGCAAATGATGATTTTGTTTTGATTGTAAAACTCACAAAAAATTGAAAAATTTTAAATAAATCATACATTTTTTGAATTTTTCTTTACTTTACCAATTCATAACAATCTGGGTGGTTGAGTTTTCAATTTGAATTTGGTATATTTTATCCATTATGTCATTGCTCACTTTAAATCTTTGTTTCAACACTAAGGGAATATGTCTTAGTGAGAGAAGAGGACCACGTATGCGATTCATCAATAAAAAATTCATGCTATTCATGACCAATCTTTTTCTGTTGGCGGGGATAGGTTCTACCATTGCAAATTATTCGACGAGTGTAATTCAAGGGCAGGCTGCAACAGGCGCTTATGGTCCTCAAGTATTTACAGACAGGGCTAGTTTGCCTTCGGGTTGGAGTCATTCTGAATTAGGAACTAACTATACTAGTGATCCTTCATTAAAATTTGACACCACAAGCGACTCCCTTTTTAACACTACAAATGTTATTTTTGGTGATAACACTCCCAGTTCCATTGACGTAACTATGAAACTTAAAGGTAATAGTTTGAGTGGCGCTTATTCATTTGGAATTTACGCCCTAACATCATTGATCCCAAAAACCAGACAAAATAATTCTTTAGCAACAATTACTTCTGGAATTTCTGATTCTACAGGCGGTACAAATATAACCCGCCAACTACAAAACATTACCACAGCATCACGAATTCTTGGTCTGGAATTTATTTATACAACTAAAGTTACTGGCAACATTGGATTTCACGCATTAAGTGTCAGTTATAATTATGATGCAGGTTCATCTGTTGCGGTAACTTCAATTGGAGTGTCTTTAGGAGCTTCGACAATTAATTCTGAGGCAACAACACAAGCCACCGCTAATGTAGAACCTGGAAACGCTACCAATAACACAGTCACTTGGTCATCCTCTAATACCGCCGTAGCAACTGTAGATAGCTCGGGACTAGTGACTGCGAACTCTAATGGTGTAAGCAATACGATTAAAATTAGGGCTACTTCCGTCTCTAATCCTTCTGTTTTTGGTGAAGCGGATTTAACCGTAAATCCTGTCGCAGTAGCATCCATAGTAGTCACTTTAGCTCAGGCATCGATTGGCACAGGCACAACGACAAATGCCACTGGAGCAGTTTCGCCTGCCAATGCGACCAATAAAACCATCACTTGGTCATCAAGCAATACCGCGATTGCAACAGTTAATTCGTCAGGAGTTGTTACAGGGGTTGGAAGTGGTGATGTCAACATTATTGCTACTGCTCATAATGAGCTTACTTGGTCAGCATCCTTGAATGTATTCATCAAAACATTAAGTAATATAACAATTAAAGAATCCTCTACGCACAAAACCACCTTTAAATTTCAAGAATCTTTTTCATTTTCAGGATTAATCATTAATGCTAATTATAATTCTGGAACAGAGGAAAAAACATCTGGTTTTACGATTACTGGTGTCAATACGAGTATTCTCGGTACTCAGCTAGCGACAGTTACTTTCGAAGGACGTACGACGACATATGAAGTTAATGTAACGAACGTTGGCGCAGAATTTGGCAATGATTTATTTATCTCTGAGTATATCGAAGGTTCAGGCAATAATAAGTATATCGAAATTTACAATCCAACATCCACCTCAATTAACCTTAGTGACTACAAATTAAGGCTTTATGCTAATGGTGCATCGATACCAAGTAATGACGTTACACTTGCTGGAACGCTTGATTCAGGTGCAACAGTTGTATATAAGAATTCATCAGCGGCATTAACTTTGCCAGGTGGAGTAACTGCTACCAATAACAGTGCTGTTAACTTTAGTGGGGATGATGCCTTAGCTTTGTTTAAAATTTCAACCAGTTCAAATGTTGATATATTTGGCAAAATTGGTGAAAGACCTGTAGATGCCTGGACGGCCGGTGGTGTAAGTACCTTAGACAAAACGTTACGAAGAAAATCATCCATCATTTACGGGGTTACAACGAATCCTGCTTCATTTAATCCCTCATTAGAATGGGAACAATTTGATGTCAATACGGTTTCGGGTTTAGGATCCCACACCATTAATAGTGTGGATGCAGCAACCCAAGCGTCTGCTTATGGTGGTTATTTAGGTGAATATGAAACTTGCACGGTTATTTCTACTGAAAATATGAATAAACTCATTGTAGAATATAATGCGATGGCAAATGAATCCAAAACTGCTTTTGCAGCCGTAACCATCTCCGATTATGATCTAGCGGCCTACCTTGCCAATGGTTCCTCATATGTAGATTTAGAAAAAACGAACACAATTAACGCTTTAGCAAAACTTGATGCGATTATTGCTCGTTATAATTCTGCAAATCCCGGAATTACAGTGTCAAGGAATGCCCAAGGCTTAATATCATTTGATAAAGTTTCCGATGATTATCATGCGTCCGTGTATTGGTTGATAGCCATGATCACTTGCATCCCCCTATTGTTCTTTATTAAAAAAAGATTTGCTTTATAAGTTTTGTTAAAGGAAACTTTGTCTTGTTTCTTCATTTCATCTTGAATAGATGGACGAATGCATTCAATCTTGAATTCATTGGTAAGAAGTCTATTATTAAAAATAATTGAAATAGTTTGATTAATATTATGGTATTTTATTTTTACTATGAATAAAAAGGGTTTCATTAATTTTGGGTTACTTTACCTTCTTATCCTTGGGGTAATCATTCAAACAAGTAACGGTTTCCAATCTGAAAATGTTGTCCGAGGGAATGCACCTAACTATTCAATTGGCATGAATGCAGGTAATGCCATTACCTCTTCTGATCGAACAGCATCCCCTGTGATTAGAAGCAAAACGTTTTCTGTGATGG